>Ga0268299_1000211_pt1 | contig 224582 bp, 203 predicted proteins | sample NOBtaG_FD_193484 | JGI IMG/M metagenome (GOLD analysis project Ga0268299, IMG submission 193484) | Activated sludge microbial communities from bioreactor in Nijmegen, Gelderland, Netherland - NOB reactor | ecosystem: Engineered > Bioreactor > Aerobic > Activated sludge | place: Netherlands... | reverse complement strand
CATGAATTTCAACTGGTAACGCTGTTCGAGATCTAAACAGACATCCCGCAACACCCCGTCCACAGCTTCATCAAATACGGCGCGGCGATATTTCGCCGGAAACACCAGATGATAAAGCAGCACTGTTTCATTATGGCTCTTATGTATATATTCGCTCACGCAAATATATTACGCCCCAAGGGGCGGGGAATATATCCCGGAGAGATTCAAACATTAAGCGATCATGGAAATTCTAAAGCAGTTTAGTAGCACGGCAAGGCCGTGCGCCATTTATGGTTCGTTTATGCAAATTTGAGAATTCATTTTTATAAATATTATTACAACTTAATGCTATAATCGTAGCCCCGGGGATCCAGCAGCCTCCCCAATCTAAGACGATTCTCGTCCAAGGTCTGCTTCGATATTGGATAATTCCAAGGAGAAGTAATGGACGAATCACAAAAACATATTTCTAGTTCCGCCAAGGCTACCCCACCCAGACAAGTAACATTAACTGAGGCTTTCTGGTATTGGTTAAAGCTTGGATTTATAAGCTTTGGAGGTCCAGCAGGGCAAATTGCTATAATGCATCAGGATCTTGTTGAACGCATGCGATGGATTTCAGAGCGGCGATTTTTGCATGCCTTAAATTATTGCATGTTACTACCAGGTCCCGAAGCTCAGCAGCTTGCAATTTATATAGGGTGGTTATTACATCGCACGTGGGGTGGAATTATTGCCGGAGTCTTATTTGTATTACCTTCTTTAGTTATTCTTATTATACTTTCCTGGGTTTATGTCGCATTTGGAGATGTTTCCATTGTGGCTGGTATATTTTATGGGATAAAACCAGCAGTGACAGCCATCGTAGTTCAAGCAGCTTATCGAGTTGGATCAAGGACGATTAAAAATAGCGTTTTATTATCAGTCGCAATAGCTTCATTTATAGCAATTTTTGCTTTAAAAGTTCCATTCCCGATAATTGTAGCTTCTGCGGCTCTTATAGGTTTTATCGGTGGAAAGTTCATACCCAAACACTTTCATATCGGTAATGCACATACGAAAGCAAATGTTTCCTATGGTGCGGCATTAATCGATGACCACACACCGCCGCCTGAACATGCACGCTTTATCTGGTCAAGATTAATTATAATTGCATTAGCAGGAATAATGCTCTGGCTAATCCCAATAAGCCTATTGACAGTGAATCATGGTTGGGATCACACATTTACTCAAATGGGTTGGTTTTTCACAAAGGCTGCATTACTAACTTTCGGCGGTGCTTATGCAGTTTTACCCTATATCTATCAAGGAGCAGTCGAGTTCTATGGATGGCTTACACCAGCACAAATGATCGATGGTTTAGCACTAGGAGAAGCAACACCGGGGCCATTAATAATGGTAGTAGCATTTGTAGCGTTTATTGGAGGATATGTAAAAGAACTCCTAGGATCGGATATGCTGTTTTTGGCAGGCTCGTTATCAGCAATTATCGTCACTTGGTTTACATTTTTACCATCATTTATTTTTATTCTTGCAGGCGGACCCATTGTCGAGTCAACACATAATGATTTAAGGTTCACAGCGCCATTAACTGCGATCACAGCAGCAATTGTGGGAGTTATCCTAAATTTAGCACTATTCTTTGGATATCATGTTTTATGGCCGCAAGGGTTTAGCGGCACATTTGATTGGATATCAGCGCTGATCGCCTTAGTAGCTGCGGTTGCTTTATTTCAGTTTAAGCGAAACGTACTTGAAGTAATCTTTGTTTGTGCTGTTATTGGACTTAGTGTAAAAACAATTTTTATATAAAACCGTTTAACAAGATAGTGGAGTTTAAAATGAATCGGCGGCACAGCAAAGCCGCCCACCGTATTTGACTCATTTACGCATCCCTACGGATAAAGGTTGATTGTATTTGACTGGCGTAAAGGATCTGTTTAATGGAGAACTGGTAAGCTACGCTATGAATGAAAGAATGACTAAAGATTTAGTTATACAAGCTTTGTTTCATACAACTGCAAGTAAACATCCCGGTAACGGACTAATTGATCATTCAGATTGTAGCAACCAATACTGTGTACATGATTACCAGAATTTATTGCAACAATTTGGCATGATCGCTTCCATGAGTCGTAAAGGTGATTGCTATGATAATACGCCGATGGAAAGTTTCTGGGGAATACTTAAAACCGAGCTGGTGCGCCGCCGGAAATTCAAAACACGGCATAAGCCCGTCAGGAGATTGCCGAATATATCGAGATCTTCTATAACCGACTGCGCAAACAAGAAAGATTTGGGCTATATCGCCCACACAATTTATGCAGCGACACTGCGCAAGTCTACTCGCTGCTTAAATCAATGGACTCCATTTTTGGAAGCACACATCATATGCCTCGATTTAAGAAAATTAAAATTCCAATCCAGAAACGTAACGCTTTATTTTAGAAAATACGAGTACCAAAGTTCTCAAAATAATATTGATCAATTTCATCACGAGAGAATTGGTGATTCTGTCCGCCGCGCTGGGCGATTTTTAAGGAACCCATTAACGAACCCAATTGACCTGTGGTTTGCCAGTCCAGATTATTGACGATACCGTATAACAATCCAGCGCGATAGGCATCGCCGCAGCCGGTGGGATCGACGATTTCTTTAGGTTTAACACTAGAGATCACGAATTTCTTGCCATCGGCGTAAATAAGGGAGCCTTGCGCGCCCAGAGTGATGATTAGGGCTTTGACTTTGTTCGCTAAGGATTCCAGATTAATTCCTGTACGGTCTTGCAGCATCTGACCTTCATAGTCATTGACAGCGATGTAATCGGCTTTGTCGATAAAATCAAGTAGCTCCTCTCCGTTATACATCGGCAACCCCTGTCCCGGATCAAAAACAAACGGAATGTCAGTTTTGTAAAATTCACCCGCATGCTGCATCATACCATCGCGTCCGTCCGGCGCAATAATGCCCAACTGAATATCACGGGTTTCCTGCACGGAATTAAGATGCGAGAAGTTCATCGCTCCCGGATGAAATGCGGTGATTTGATTATCATCCAGATCAGTGGTAATAAAGGCTTGTGCAGTGAAAGTATCGGCTACGTGCAATACGTGTTCTTGGGTCAGGTTTAATCGTTCAAACCGTGTGGCATAAGGCGCATAATCATCGCCGACGGTAGCCATCATGACAGGCTCGCCCCCCAGCATTTTCAGATTGTATGCAATATTACCGGCACAACCTCCGTATTCGCGGCGCATTTCAGGAACTAAAAATGCGACATTCAATACGTGAATTTTCTCAGGCAAAATGTGATTCTTAAATTGATCCTGGAAAACCATAATATTATCGTAAGCGATAGAACCACATATCAATGTGCGCATTATTCGGTTTTTACCTTCAATCAATGGGATTTGACTTAACTGCGTCAGACACCCTGTTGCTTCCAGGCCAAATCCGGTTCACGCGCAGCCTTGACATCATCCAGCTTACGTACCGGCATAGTATGTGGCGCGCCTTTCACCATATCCGGTTGTGTTTCGATTTCCTGCAGGATTTCTTTCATTGACGTGACAAAAGCATCCAGCGTCTCTTTGGATTCCGTTTCGGCTGGTTCGATTAACAAGCATTCGGGAACCAACAGTGGAAAATATGTCGTTGGGGCATGATAACCTTTATCGAGCAGGCGTTTGGCCAGATTCATAGCGGTTACGCCGGTTTTATCCTTGATATCCTTCAGCGTTACGATGAATTCATGGCTGGCGCGGCGATTCGGATAAGCAATTTCAAATCCCGCTTTGCGCAATTCAGCCATCAAATAGTTGGCATTCAGTGTGGCAAACTCGGAAATGCGATGCATGCCATCCAATCCCAGTAAGCGAACATAGATATATGCGCGTAGCAGCACACCGGCATTCCCCATGTGTGCGGACAATCGGCCAATAGATTGCGGTTTGTCCTTTTCAGTAATCCAGCGATAAGTATCACCTTCCTTGGCAACAATGGGAATCGGCATAAAAGGTAACAAACGTTCAGCCACGCCTACCGGCGCAGAACCCGGACCTCCACCGCCATGCGGAGTCGAAAAGGTTTTGTGCAGATTGATATGGATCACATCAAAACCCATATCACCCGGTTTCACTTTACCCAATACCGCATTCAGATTGGCGCCGTCGTAATACAGCAAGCCACCCGCCTGATGCACCACACGACTCATTTCAGCAACATTTTTTTCAAACACGCCTAAAGTCGATGGGTTAGTCAGCATCAGTCCGGCAGTTTTTGGCCCAACGGCGGCTTTCAATGCGTCCAGATCCACATTACCATCTTTGTCGGTAGCGATCTCCACTACTTTGAAACCGCACATCACTGCAGTAGCCGGATTTGTACCATGCGCTGCATCGGGCACAATGATTTCAGTGCGTTCAAAATCGCCGCGCGATTCGTGATAGGCACGAATCATCATAACGCCAATCAATTCCCCCTGGGCACCCGCCATCGGTGTCAGGCTGACACCGGCCATGCCGGTAACCGATTTCAGGATTTCCTGCAACTCATACATGCACGCAAGATAACCTTGTCCGGTGTCTTCCGGTGCCAGTGGATGCCGGGATAAAAACTGCGGCAACATCGCTAATGAATTACACGCGCGCGGATTGTATTTCATCGTGCATGAACCTAGAGGATAAAACTCGGTATCAATCGAAAAATTCTTTTGTGATAAGCGAGTGAAGTGACGCACCGTATCCATCTCGGAAACTTCCGGCAGCAGCACTTTCGATTTGCGCTGCAGATTCTGCGGAATTGCAGACTTGCTTGCCGGTTTTGCCGGTGATTGGGAATAATTAAAACGCCCTGGGCGCGAGTGTTCAAATATCAACATGATCTATAGATTCAATCTCAATTTATTGCTTCAAGGCAGCCATGGCTGCGTCATAATTAGGTTCATCCGCAATTTCCGGAACCAGTTCAGCATGAATAATTGTGTCTGACTCATCCAACACAATTACCGCACGCGCTGTAATCCCACCAAATGGACTATCGGCGATCAAAACTCCATAATCCTTCATAAAATTGGCACCACGCATGGTCGATAATGTAATTACTTTATCCAAACCTTCAGCGTCAGTAAATCGGCTCATGGCGAAAGGCAAATCAGCGGCAATAATCAATACTACGGTATTGTCCATATTACTTGCCTGCTGGTTGAATTTACGGGTTGAAATTGCACATACCGGCGTATCCAGACTGGGAACAATGTTCAATACTTTCTTTTTTCCTGCATAATTGGCCAATGTAATATCCTGCAGATCTCGATTGACCAAAGAAAATGCCGGTGCCTTTTGACCGACTTTTGGAAAAGTACCTTCAATTTTGATGGGATTTCCTTTGAGAGTAACCATGATTTTTCCTTAACAATATAGTTGAAAGTAATAGATTTAAGTAAAGCGAGGTTAATTAACCAAGCACTTGCTGCATGGCGGTTGCATAATTTCGCAAATCAGATTCAGTCTTAGTTTCCGTTGCACAAACCAACAAGGTATTACCCAATTCAGGATATTGCCCTTGCAAATTATATCCCCCCAGAATGCCTTTCTGCTTCAGCTTATTCAACACATCAGCAACAGGCTTAGACAAAGTTAATGCAGTCTCATGAAATATGGGCCCGCTAAATGTTCTTTCCACACCCTTAATCTTCACCATCTGTTCGACCAATTCCAACGTATTGGCGTGAGATTGTGCCGCCACCCGACGCAATCCTTCCGGCCCCACTAACGACATAAAAATAGTGGCTGCGGTCACCATCAATCCTTGATTGGTACAAATATTGGATGTTGCTTTGGAACGGCGGATATGTTGTTCGCGCGCCTGCAGGGTCAGCACAAATCCTTCTTTGCCATCCAAATCCGAAGTACGACCAATAATACGTCCTGGCATCTGACGCACCAGCTCGTTTTTGCACGCCATAAAACCAAAGTATGGACCACCACTGGATAAAGGTATTCCTAGGGGCTGGCCTTCACCGACAGCAATATCGGCACCCTTGCTGCCCCACTCTCCAGGAGGAGTCAATACTGCCAACGTAGTTGGATTAACAACACCGATGGCAAAAGCATTTTTGCTATGCGCCCAATCGGTCAATGCATCGACTTGTTCCAACACCCCAAAGAAATTAGGTTGCGGAATCACCAGAGCGGCAAAATCTTCATGATTCGAGTTGACTAATGATTCCGGTAGAATTTGTCCGCATTCAGTGCAGTAAGGCAATTCCACCACTTCAATTTTTTGATTGCTGACAATAGCACGAACCACCTGACGATAAACAGGGTGAACTGTTTGCGGAATCAAAATACGCCGCGACGTTTTGTGCGAACGCACTGCCATTAAAGCAGCTTCAGCCAGCGCCGTAGCACCGTCATACATGCTGGCATTGGACACATCCATCCCGGTCAGAGAAGCCATCATGGATTGATATTCATACAATAACTGCAAAGTCCCTTGACTGGCTTCTGCTTGATAAGGTGTATAAGAAGAATAAAACTCTCCGCGCGTGGTGATCTGCCAAACCGCCGCAGGTATATGATGCTCATAAGCACCCGCACCAATGAAGTTTTGATAAAACCCATCTTGAGTAGCACGTGCCATCATCAATCGAGTTATTTCCATTTCACTCAGTCCGGGAGGAACGCCTGTTAATTCACCGCTGATCAATTCTTTTGGAATTTCATCAAAAAGCTCTTCAATTGTTTTCGCGCCAATGCTGGCAAGCATTTCGGTAACATCTTCTTTGGTATGTGGAATAAACGGCATGATTTATCTAGAAAACTTTCAGAAATAAGACATTAAAATAGTAAAACAAAATACATTTCAATCCTGGATGGATGTTAGTGATCCTCGTTCTCGACCAACTCGTTATAAGCAGTTGCATCCATTAATCCATCCAGCTCGGCTGTATTACTGGGTTTTAATTTAAATAACCAGGCGGAATAAGCATCTTCGTTTATTTTTCCTGGCTCGTCGACCAGCGGAGAATTCACCGCGGTAACTTCACCCGAGATAGGAGAGTATACATCTGCAGCTGCCTTGACTGATTCCGCAACTGCGCATTCCTCTTTTTGTTTAAGTACACGTCCAACTTCCGGTAATTCGATAAACACCATATCACCGAGTAATTCCTGCGCATGATGGGTAATACCAACAGTGACTGTACCGTCCGCTTCGGATTTTACCCATTCATGAGATTTGCTATATTTTAAATGTGTTGGAATACTCATTTTTCACTCCGGATTAAAGTAATCTAATATTTTTAATTAATTGTTATTAAACCAATACCTTGCCATTTCGCACGAATGGATATTTTACCACCTTTGCGCGCAGCTTTTTATCGCGCACGATGACATCGACTTCATCTCCAATGGTTATTTGCGCGGGAATACGTGCCAAAGCAATCGATTGGTTCATGGTTGGCGAGAATCCGCCACTGGTAATCTCACCCGAATACTCAACGCCATCTTTTTGTCCGACAACTAGTTGATGGCTTCTCAATACACCACGATCAACTAGTACCAATCCTACTAATTGGTGCGTAACAACGGTATCTGACAGTATCTGTTTACCAATGAAATCACGTTCACTTTTCAGATCAACGGTCCAAGACAAGCCGGATTCCAACGGATTCTTTGTCTCATCCATATCTTGACCGTATAAATTCATACCCGCTTCCAGACGCAGCGTATCACGCGCACCCAATCCAGCAGGGGCAACACCAGCAGCATATAACGATTTCCAGAATGCAGGCGCATCGGCAGCAGGCAAAATAATCTCAAAGCCATCTTCGCCGGTATAGCCCGTACGTGCAATGAAGTATTGCCCGATAACCGCGGATTGAAATTGCTTTAGCTCTTCTGTCGCTGATTGAGAATTTGGAATGACCTGCCAGACTTTGGCGCGGGCATTGGGGCCTTGCACAGCAATCATGGCAAGATCGCGCCTTGGTGTAATTTCGAGATTAGGTGCCCATTCATCGCGTTTTTTGAGCATCCAGGCGACATCCTTATCCGCTGTGCCAGCATTGACTACGATGCGGAACCAAGTTTCAGACAAAAAATATATGATCAGATCATCAATAATACCTGCTTGCGGGGTCAGCATACAGGAATACAGCGCTTTGCCAGGAAGCGTCAATTTATCAACATTATTTGCCACCAGCCTGCGCAGAAAGTCGCGCACATTGTCGCCTTTAATATCCACGGGCAACATGTGTGAGACATCAAACATGCCTGCATCCTGACGGACTTTATGGTGTTCGTCTAATTGTGAGCCGTAATGCAACGGCATATCCCAGCCACCAAAATCCACCATTTTGGCATTCATATCGCGATGGGCTTGATTAAGGGGTGTCATTTTCAGCACGGAATTCTCCCGGAAATAGATAAAAGTCATCTCAGATGGCTTCGCACCCCTCTGTCCTTTTACCTGAGAGATTTACAGATTAGCATCCGCGTGCCCCTTCGGTGGTCAAAAATAATTTTTTGACACTCTCCAGATTGCCCGTCACAAGCGGTTCTCAAGGAACAAGTCTGACTTGACCCTGCCTGAGCGATTCCGGGGGGTTACGCCTTCGGCGGCGCTTCTTAATGATTAGCGCGCTCTCCTGCTTGGACTTCAAATGGCTGAGTGCGAACTATACTCTAGTAACAATGTTTTATACAAGCAAGCCATTCAAATAAATTTTCTGACCGGTTATAAACGATGATGATCAAAAAAGTAAACTGATTGGCAGGTACAAAGAAAACTCGAATGATCGGTTTAAAACCAGCAGATTGTAGAGCGCAGTTAATACCCCGCTGCTTGCGGCGGGGTGCTTTATTATTAATCTCTTGAAAATCTTATTCCAATCGTTGCGTGAGTATCGGATGCCGTTAATATGGCAGAAAAATGATCATCGATTTGAATCCACTGCGCACCACCAAATTTGATAGTGGCCGGAGTAAGCGGATCACATCCTCTTGCATTTTGCAATTCATCCGAAATATTCATACAAACTGAATGATATAGCTGCTGTGCCATGTCGATATCGGAATCAGGTATCGGTGCATCACGCGCTGTGGGACTTTTGTTCCGTCCACCACTCATGCCCCGATAATAGGTGATTTGACGAAAAGCCGGATTATCATCGACCTCCACACGGGAAATCGTACTCCGGCCTTTATCTGCATACTCCTGCTTGGTATACAGGGATTCATTGACCTTCGTGTAATCTCGCGCTTGCAGAATTTCCGCAATCATTTCCACTGGCGTACTAATTGAAATACCCTCGATTTCAATCGTTTCTAAAATATTCTTTTCCGGGCTGCTGGCCCACCCTTGCGATACAGCAATGCATAATATCGCAGTAATCCATAACAACATGGGCTTCCAGATAAAACAGCGCTGCCGTGAATTCTGCCATTTCATATTGTTCATCTCAACCTCCTTGTAAAAATATCAATGCGCATGTTCCCCAGGCGGAGGCATGATTTCACCCTCCTGATTAAGTTGTCTCAATTGGAGTGTTAAAGCATCGAAATTTTGCCAGCCGAATCCCTCAAATTGAGCCACCCATCGTGCACGCAAGTAACCGAAACGATCGGTGATAAATTCCATGTGCCCGGGAAACATTCCCTTGCCCGATAGATCAGGAACTGTTCTAACCCGTCGGTAGAGCCAATAACTATCTTTGATTTCTGCCCCCCCCTCAATGACCACTGGAAAATTTGCAATTTCAGTGATTTGTTCTAACTCCCATGGCTCCAGGGCACGAATCGGTACCGCCAAAACCTCGGTATCTAGCGCCTTGATCCGATCGTATGAAGCAGCCAATTGAAAAAAACGCTCTTTGGATTGCGGCCAGGAAAACAACACCAGCAATACATTCTTGCGTAAACGAAAATCTCTTAAATTGCCACTAGAACCATCACTCGCTGCATAGTTAAACACCGGCGATGCGATGACAGGCATCTCGGGTAAAATCATACTCCCCAACAAGCGTGAATCAAAACCACGCGATAATGCGTGAAGAAAATTGATCAAATCCCAGCGATCATCTTCGGACAAAGTTGCAGCAAAACCCGGCATCTCCGTCCCCGGAATACCATGCGTCAGTAGATGAAAAACATTACCTACAGTATATTGTGCCGTATGCTGTTGTGTGAGCAGATCAGTAGGGTCCCGTACCTCGGGATCGGCAACGGGCTGAGTACCCTTGCCTTGCGGACCGTGACAGTTGATGCAGTTTTCTGCGAACAGTCGGGAGCCATTGACAATGGAAATGGTATCAAAAGGTACCGTCGGCTTCAGGTAAGTCTCAGGATAGGCTTCAATCGCCAAAGGCGGCAAAGCAATCGCCATTGAACTGATCCCCAGAAAACCAGGTACTAAAATCTTTACCATCCTGCTCCAATGGTATCTCTTACCCAGCCAAACGGTACACAATGCAATGAAAAACAAAACAACTCCAGACCACACCATTTCCTGCACATACGGCTCATCCCAAGTTGCATTGATCGAAAAACGGAATGGATAGGGCCAATTCTCAATCACCGTATGCTTGGCTGGCAACGTGTTGGCCAGAATAGTTGCAAGCAGCACCAGCAATAATGCCAACAAAAACTCAATGCCTACCCACTGTCTTAGATGTTTGGCACTGCGATGGGCCTGTTCAGTGCCCTCCTCGAACAGCATGGGAAGCCACCGGTAACGTGCATGATAGGCAATCACCAAAATAACCGTCAGGACGCTTAACTTCGCGATCAACAGCCAGCCGTAAGGACTGGCAACCAGGGTATGATAAAAAGTTTCAACCAGGCGATCGGTAACGATCAGGCCGGTAACGGCCAGTAAAAGTATTACCGGCAACGCAACGGCCGAGAATTTCTTTAGATAATTGGCCGTTTCCAAATCAACTGTTTTACCGGATTTGTAGTTGCTATATAAGATAAACAGAAAGGCCGGTAACGCACCAAACCAGACACCTGCCAATAATATATGCACGGCATACGGTGCAACCGCTGCAACAGACATCTCATCCGCACTGGAATGACTCATCAACGTACCCGCTATCAACGGGAGAGAGGCGGCAACTGCCCATAAAAGATAATGCCATCGTTCCCGCTTAATACGCCGAAAATAAAGTATAACTATCAATAATATACTTGCCAGTATCGCACGCGCCACCCAAATATAGCCAATCTGCGTCTTCTGCACGATTTCCAGCCAGACAAATGGATTCCAAGCGTTAGCAGCAACTCCCGTGGCTTCACCCGTAGTGACGGCCAGGATGCCAAGCAATCCTAACAAGATAATGCCTGCCATCCATGGAAACCACTTTTCAAGCCGACCAACCCACGAGGTTTCAAACAATGTCTTCGGTTGACCAATAATTACCAGAAAAATACAACTTCCGAACAAAATTAAATTAGCGGTCAATTGTGACCACCGTGCACCTGCAGCAATGATTTCAATCATGGGTTTACGATAGGAACATTTCTATTATTGTGATAATTCCCGCAAGATAGATTGCGACAGACAACAACTCAATCAGCAGGCAGTTCAGAATTGTGAGCTCAAATAAAATTATTAAAACATTCTACCTTGAGTTGAAGGATATTCAAGCCTGCAAATTACGCAAGTGAGCAGATTACTCTGCCTATTGCCTGAGAGATAATCATTACAATTTGTTCATTGAACTAATAGACCCGCTTTGCTGGGTTCAGATGCTTAAGACATATTAATCGGCCAGCCATCACGTCGGCTATATATTTCGAGATCATGCGGAAAAATTCTTACCTGCTGAGCTCTGCGCATCTATATCGTCTTGAATCCACCGTGCTCCGATGATATGCACCGTCGCAGAGTGGTGCTGGAGGAATTGCCGTGCAACGATAACCCATGAATAAAATTGGTGAATTACGTCATCATAAACAAACTGTAAAACCAAAGAAGAACGGAACGGGGGGTAGCAAGCCATCTTTTTACTGTTAATGTAAACATGGCTTGCCGGATTGTTTCTCGCGCTATCTATTTAAGGTGCATGCTATTTTTGACCGATTTTACTCCGGCGACGCCGCTGGCCACTTCAATCGCTTTATTAATACTGGCGGAGGAGCTTACAAAGCCGCTGAGCTGCACTACCCCCTTGAATGTTTCGACATTAATTTCGGTAGCCTTCAGTGTCGGCTCATTCAATATGGCGGCTTTTACCTTAGTGGTAATAACAGTATCGTCAAAATATTCTCCTGTCCCTTCCTGTTTATGCGTTGACCCGCATCCCACGGTAACGAGTAATGCCACAGTCAAAAAAGGTAAAAGGAATAATCTCGTGAAGTACTTCATAATTCAATCTCCTGTCAATTGCTCATCTCAAACGATCAGCTTGGTTAGATCAATAATACCCCGAACTGGTTATTCAACCATCCTTCTCATACTACACTTGCAATCATGATCAATCTAGTGGCGCATGCTCGCCATTTGTTTGCATGTTTCGGCACAGTCTCTACAGGCTTCGACACATTGATTCATATCTCCGATTTTCTCGCAATCTATTGCGCATGCTTCACAAATCTCGGCACAAATAGCGCAAACAGCGCTGGAATGGGCAGCACCACTGAGCATGAAATTAGCTGACGTCTGACAGATTTCGGCACAACTCATCAGTAGTCGGAAGTGCGTGGATTCAACATGTTCCCCACCGGTTTCAAGGCAATGATTCATCCCCATGTGCAGGCAAATCTGATAACAACGGGTACAGGCTGCAATACAGGCTTGCATATCATGCTTGGTGTAGGTTGACTGATTCATAAATGTCTCCTAAGGTAAGTAGTGAGTGGATAAAGATAAATAAACAATGAAACAATACAATTAGTTAATGAAATTCTGAAAAGCGCGAATTGATCATATTGAGCACAATGATCAATCTTCAATAATGAATTAATAAATTACTCGTCATGCATGAAATGTCACTTGTTCGGAATTTCTTTAACACCACAAACAATACTGCAATGAAATAGCCCCATAACATAATGTTTTTATGACAGAAGCTGGAATCACGCGAACAACTGCAACTATAGTTACAATGCTAATCGTGGTCTGTGCGGTATCATACATATTCAAAAAATGATCAGACGAAACAATCATCGGCTAGATTTTTGACTTGACTTTGGGACCAGGACTTAACATATTTACCCATTGAATTTTTCGATGTGTCGCATCACGCGACTGCATAAAAGTGCATAAGAAGAATTTATTACAACGACGAATAAACGGGTTAAGCGCAAGGCTTTATCCTGCGCGATTCATCCATGATTTACCAAGGATTTATCATTTCTTATGGCGAATATGAATGCGATTGATACTTTTCAGTTTGCCTTACGATCATTACTGGCTCATCGGCTGCGTACGGTATTGTCGGCATCGGGAATTGCTATCGGAATTGCAGCGGTCATTCTCCTGACCGCTATTGGCGATGGCGTACAACGCTTTGTATTATCCGAATTCACTCAGTTTGGCACCAATATCGTCACGATTACACCGGGAAAAATCAATACACATGGCGGCTCCCTGGGTGCTATCGGTAGCGCGCGATTGTTGACGATAGAAGATGCGATGGCCTTGCGGCAAAGTCGCCACGCCGAATATATCAATGCCAGCGTAGTCGGCAATGCAGAAATCCGCGCACAAGGTCGTAGCCGCCGTGTGACGGCGTACGGCCAAGGACCCGATTTCGCCAAGGCATTTAATATGCAAGTCGAAATCGGACAATTTTTGCCTGATGATGATCCGCGTAATCCACGAGCATACGCAGTATTGGGTGCAAAAGTACGCGCGGAGATATTCGGCGACACTAACCCTCTCGGTGCAATCCTGCAGGTTGGCGGTTCGCGCTTCCGTGTGATCGGTGTCATGGCATCGAAGGGTCAAGTACTCGGGTTTGATCTGGATGACACTGTTTTCATACCCACCACTCGAGCATTGGAAGTGTTCAACCGGCAAGGTGTGATGGAAATTCAACTGGCCTACTTTCCCGATGTTCCGGTGTACGCCGTTGTCGACGATATCCGGCGCATCCTGATTGCACGTCACGGGCGGGAGGATTTCAGCATCAAACCGCAGCAGCAAATGCTCAGTACTTTATCCACTGTGTTGGGCGTATTAAAGTTTGCGGTTGCTGCACTAGGCGGTATTTCTTTGATAGTAGGCGCAGTCGGCATGGTCACGTTAATGCATATCGCGGTTTCTGAACGAGTATCGGAGATCGGTTTGCTTACTGCTTTAGGTGCGACACGTACGCGCATCCGTATTTTATTCTTGCTGGAGTCCATTGCGCTTTCCACACTGGGTGGGTTAGCAGGATTATTTATCGGCACAGGCATCGCCTGGTTGCTCAAATTATTGATTAGCGATCTGCCCGTGAATATTCCATGGGATTATGTACTGGGTGCCTTGTGCATATCGATGGTGATTGGTCTCGCCGCCGGTGTAATCCCAGCCATGCAGGCGGCAAAACTAAACCCAGTGGATGCATTACGTACAGATTAATCGATAGGTAACTCATTGTTTTCTTATTTTTACCGTCCTAAGCACTACTTCAGTAATGCGATTTAAGCTGATATATAATCCGGCATACTTTACTCTTTCCAAGCTGCAAGAAACAGAATGAACCCAAATGTGATATATGAAGCATACTGTAAAGTTTTGTAGCCTCATAATACTGACAAATGTGAGCATTGCCTCATGTCATGCAGTTAATTTCACCTACAAAGGCGGCCCTAGGGTCAAGACTGATGATGGCAATTTTGAAATTGGGTTAAACGGCCGCGGACACTTCGATGTGCATTCGTTATATCCTGATCAGGCAAATCCGGGTTATCCTGCATTGGGCAGTCAACTTTTGCATGGCGATGATCGTGATGGCTTTAATTGGCGCAGAACCTACGCCACCATTACGGGAAGAATTTATGGGGTTAATTTTAAATTCGAAGATGATTTCGCAATTAATGCGACTACCGGCTTTCCACATAGCCTTCGAGAAGCCTGGATAGCAACGGGATTGGGAACGGGTCAGTTAACTATCGGGCAATTCAAGCCGTACCGGGGATTGGAAGAAATAACCAGCTCCAATGAAATCACCTTGATGGAACGACCATCAACCTCCTCTACCGGAATATACAGCGGACGTCAATTTCTGACTGGTATTGGCTATCGGGGAATGGTCAAGGACAATCTGGGTTTTGGCATTCATGTGATGAGCCTGTCGCACTTTGGTTTGCCGTTTGCAGGGATCAGCTATGGCGGTCGCGCGGTCTGGCTGCCGATCGACAAAGCAGGCCACATTCTGCATCTTGGGCTTTCTGCCAGTCGGGATACCACCAATAAAGACTCCCTCTCAGCTGGAGTGGTCGACGTTTACGGTGGACGCCAGGGCATCACTCAATCCTTGGGAATCGCCGGAACCAGCTTGAGCGCGCCTCACCATAATAGTCAATCCACCTTTGCTGCAGAAACCGCATATTCCTTCGGACCGTTTACACTACAAGGGGAATATGCCATCACAAGGCTAGATAATACCCATCAAACAGCTGGAAACAGCAGGGATTCCACCATTCATGCTTTTTATGTGCAAGCCAGCTGGTTTGTGACTGGAGAAACTGCCGTGTATAGGAAAGATCGCGGTGCTTTTGGTAAACCTCAGCCAAACGGTCGATGGGGCGCAGTGGAATTTGCTGGACGTTATGATCTGGCTGAGAATTCCAATCAAAGCCTCACCGCCAATCCATGTAGAACAGGTACCTCAAAATGCCAGATTCAAGTCGTCACATTGGGTGTAAATTGGTACCCTTATACGAACATCCGGTTTATGCTGAATTATTATTTCACTGATGCGGTATTTGGAAACACCGGCTTGAATACGCCAACGCGTACTGATCATTTTTCAGTGCTTTCTTTCCGAACTCAGCTCAGCTTCTAATAGACTAATGCGATAACCACCGGAATTTCCAATTTTCTGTCAATCTATTAATCAAGGAGGTCTTGCATGCGCATTCTACTCGCTTTAATCATGTTTTCTCTAGTGAATTCCGCTCTTGCCTGTAATAATGTACTTTTGGACCAGAATTTTCGTAAGCTTGCAGCATCGGAAATGGTGAATTTATGCGAAACCTACGTCGGCAAAGTGTTGCTCGTTGTAAATACCGCCAGCAAGTGCGGCTACACACCGCAGTATGAGGAGTTGGAACAACTGTATGATAAATATCAATCCAAAGGATTGGTCGTACTGGGTTTCCCATCCAATGATTTTATGGGACAGGAACCTGGAACCGAAGCTGAAATTCAAGATTTCTGCCGCTTGACTTACGATGTAAAATTCCCGATGTTTGAGAAAACCACGGTAAAAAAAGGCCATGCGCATCCATTTTATGTTCAATTGGCTGAATTATCCGGCACCTATCCGACCTGGAATTTCCAAAAATATTTAATCGGCCGCGACGGCCAATTCATCGTCCAATTCAGTCCGCACACCAAGCCTTCCGACCAAGCTGTAGTAACAGCAATCGAACAAGCGCTAAGGCAATAAATTAATGAACAAACAACAGCGATCTCCGGCTGATTTACCAGACAACCAGAAGTCGGAAATAAGCATCCTTGCGCTCTTGATCATGTCCTTGTTTATCGGGCTGATTGCCGGGGCCGGCCTCGACAAGTTTTATATACTGCCAATAGCAATCATCTCTGCAGTGATACTTATTTCCAATCGAAACAAAATTGCCAGTGCAGTTCAACCGGAAAAAATCTCACGACAGCATATAAAGCCGGTAGAAAACAATTATATTTGGCCTGAATCGGGACAGTTTGCCTGCATAATTGCAACGGCTCCGTATCAGCAAGTGCTTCAACAATTGGCACAGGAAAATGCTATCAATCTGGATGAAAACCCAATTACAAAAACACATATTCTGAAAGCCCATCTAATTATCGACAATAGTAACCCTTTTGACAGTGACGTGGTTCATATCGACATTGCTGGGCATACCGTCTATTATCTAAATCGTGAAGAATCCATAAGTTTCCGCCGCAGACTCCGCGAAAAAGGGGTCTGTAACCAAATTATTACTTGTAATGCAATTATTTCTGGAAGCAGCGAAACAAATAAAGAACCTTTCCGCTATACAGTAAAACTCGACATTGAGCCATTCTGAAAAATAATAACTCATAGGAATTACTGGCCAATTCCGAGTAAATTCACTTTTCAGCATCTTCCTACCGAGCGGTTACAATTAGACTGTAATAAACCCGCTGCTCTGCTCAACTTAAAACAAGGTAATCTAAATTTAATCACTACCCGCTTAAAAGCTCCCAAATCTCTCAGGAGCATATCGAACCATATCATGTTCCAGTGATTGTAACTTTTCCCTCATCAAATTACCTACAAACAATTGAGAGTTTGAAGGAATCAGATTCTCCGATATTTCGCGTTGTTTGATTTTTTCTATCGCTTGATTGAAACCATCAATGAATTGATATGACTTGCCTTCTACATTCTTGAATAACGTTTCACCAAAATAAGTAAATTCATTTTCACTGGAACATCCAAAAGAAGCCTTATCTGAAGCTGCAGCAGTAAAAATCAGACTGGTTTCATTTTTCAGTGCATCAATAAAAGCACCGGAGTAACACGCAGAAACCAAAATAATGCGCCATTGTATGCCTGCATCATCCAGATAAGCTCTAATATCATTCGGACCTATGGCGTTGAGTTCAAGCGGCCACATGCTAATTGAAAGCTCATGATCGAAAGAACCGTGACTGGTTAAATACAACAGCACGATATCTTCCTCAGGATTTATTTTACCGCCTAAGTGATTTAATGCAATTTTCAGATTTGTGGATGAAGCGAGCGGTGTTGTATCGATTGTTTTCAAGTTATTAATCAACGCAATGGACCGACCTGTCGCGCCAAGGTTGTGATTCATGACATTCTGTACATTAATAACTTCTCTCATGAATACATCTTGCGAAGAATCAGCGCCAAACCCGATAAAGAATAGATCGGTTATGCCTTTTACACCGGGTTCGATAGCATTAAGCGCATTATTCAGCAATTGATACTGGTTATAGTAAACCTGTTCTTGATTGACGTAGCCTAATTCATCATCATTATAAGCGATCAACGCTTCTGAATAATCAAAATCCTCATGCCAGAAACTTAACGAAACATTCGTCAGTGGATATGAAACACCTATCCAAAGCATGACAATCAGCAGTGCCTTAATTTTTTGCCCATTTAATAACTGCAATGCAACATAAAAACAGACACCCAGAATCCATAGTGTATAAACCATATACCCAGCTTCAAAGTAAGCATCTGGTAAGAAAGGTATAACCACAATAGAAAAGAGATAAAAAAAAGGCAATATGCTGTATGTGATAGTCAGGAACCGTAATAAGTAGTCTTGTTTATCACAAAGCTTTGCCAGTACAAACCCCACCAGAAGAACTCCCAGCAGCTCCACACCTATATATCCCAAACCAAACCACCCGAAAACCGGATTGGGTGTCATTACATACGAAGCAGCAAGTGTTGTTAAGACATAAAAACCCAAGAGCAAAACGAACTGATCATGCGAAACCGTTACCCGATCAATAATATTACGATGGAACATTAACAGTTTTATGCCACAGGCAAGATTCAGAAATAAGGTTTGAAGTTCTTTAATTGCCCCAGATTGCTTCAGCTCTTTAGGAATACTTGCATATAAATCCATGTTTATCTCCAGGGTTAATATCGGCCAATACAACAAACCCAACTAAGTACGGCATTAACTCATTCTAAATAAAGATGCCATCAGCGCACTCACAATCATTTTTTCATACTTTTGCTATCAAAGCTCAAGCTAAAGCGCTTCTTCAGAAACCAACGAAAAAGCAACAAAAATAGACCTTATTCAACCAATCAAAAAATACTCACTGCAGTGATAATAAACCGGCCTGGAATTTTTCTAAAGAAAGCATCTTTGCTCCTTAATTTGACAAGAAAGTATCCGACTAGTTGATCGCATTTACGACTTACACCCGTTAATGCCTGGAAAACAACCGTTTCGTCATATTTTTCAAGATCCCGTAACTTTAGCCGATACCGCACACGATTATTCATTCTAACTTGCTTAACAAATTTGGAGAGCACACTATGAGCACAGCCTTACATGAGATTGATGAACGCACCAATCTGACTGCCAACAACAAATTTGAATTGTTGCTGTTCAGATTAGGCGAAGCTCCAGGTACCAATCATCGGGAACTATTCGGCATTAACGTTTTTAAGGTGCGTGAAATCCTGGTGATGCCAGACATCACGGAAATAGCAAACGCCCCCCCGCATGTAATGGGCATCGCCAATATTCGCGGTCAAGTCATTACGGTCATAAATTTGCCAAAAGTTGTAGGTTGCAATCCAAGCAAAGGAACTTCCATACTTTTAGTCACCGAATATGCGCGTTCGACGCAAGCTTTCGCAGTCGAGGAAGTCAATGAAATTGCACGCCTGGATTGGAATCAAGTAATCGCTGCAGAAGGCAAGGGTGGTAACTTGATCACCAGTATCGCGCGGCTTGATGGCGATAAAGAAGGCTCCCGCTTAGCCCAAGTACTGGATGTTGAGCAGATCTTGCGCGATGTACTTCCCAACTCTGCTGACGAGATGGTATCCCAAAATATCGGTAGCAAAATAACCCTCCCTGCCGGAAAAATAATCTTAGCCGCTGATGATTCACCCTTGGCACGCAGCTTGATTGAAAATGCACTGAAAGCACTGGAAGTACCGTATGTAATGACCAAGACCGGACTCGAAGCTTGGTCCAAAATTCAATCCATGTCGGATATTGCCGCGACTGAAGGTAAAACCATTCATGACAAGGTTGCTTTAATCTTGACTGACCTGGAAATGCCGGAAATGGATGGGTTCACGCTTACCCGCTACATCAAGAGCGATCAGCGATATAAATCCATTCCGGTAATAATACATTCCTCCTTGACGGGTGAAGCAAACGAAAATCACGTAAAATCGGTAGGTGCAGATGCGTATGTCGCTAAATTTGTCGCAGAGGAATTAGCTGATGCAATGAGAAAGGTATTGTCATAAAACAGCGTCAATTTTATAACAATTCATCAACTCGCGAATAGGGAAAAACCGACGAAGTTATCGCGTTTATTGCCAACCGGTAACTTCATAACCTTTCTCCTCCAAACAACGAGACACAAAGTTTGCATATGCCTGGCTCGGTTGCGAGGGTCTTGTAGAGAACAGAATTCCTCGCAACAATCCGGCAACAGCTCCGCTGGCAGCACCAATCAGTGAGCCTTGACCCACCGATCCATATATAGCTCCTCCAGCTGCACCGCTGGCAGCACCTACACCGGCGCCCATAGCCGTACTAGTCGCCACATCTCCCATCTTCCCCCTGCCTTCCCGGGCGCCTGCCGATTCAGCCAGCCGTTCACATGCCTCAATATCCCTCTCCGCAGAATCTTTACCGACTGATAAAAAATGTGTGTTGGGATATAAAATTGGTCCCGTGCTGGAGCAAGCCGATACACCAATAAAAATCAAACCGGCCATCAATATTGTTGCGAATTTCATCGTTCATCCTCATCTCGTAAACATTTTTACCTGGTTAAGCAGTATATAGCCGGAATGTCTATAGTATCCTTAAAAAACACACTAATCCAATTGACAATATACTGGTTCATTAGCGCCAAAGCGAGATCCCTGCAGTTTAATGTCTGCGCGCGCCCATGCTTGCTCAAAACGTGCCGTGATAATTGCCGCTTCATCCATTTTGTTTTGCGCTTGCAATGCCTGCGCTAAACCGTAAAGCGCCCATCCGTTGTTGCGATTCCGGCGCAAATCTTCCCAATAGACTATTTCTGCTTCATTCGGTCGTCCTGATTCCAAAAGAACAGCGCCCAATGCCAGACGTGGCGGCAAGTGAAATTCTGCTGGTTCGGTATACACCAAAGCATCATCCAGACGCACCGCTTTTTCAAGATGTGCAATAGCTTGATCAAATTTTCCATGGGCAGCGGCAATTTCTCCGGCGAGAACTTCAGGCGCAGCGCTCAGTACGGTCTTAGTCGTGTTTTTAGAGAGCAACGGACTATCCAACGAAGGATCTTTCATAATCTTGCGCAATGCCTCCAATTCTTGCTCGGCTTGCTGTAATTGTTCTGTCGCAACAAATGCGAGCCCACGCACATAATGCCAGCTTCCGGTTAAAAACAGATTGGTTGCGGGGGGTGGAGGTACAGCCAGAATTTCCTGCCAGTATCCAAATCGTGCAAGTGCCCAATAAGGCGTTACACGGAATATTGCTGTCAGTGGTATCGTTTCCAATACTTCATCGCCAATCTTACTGGCGGTTTCCTGTGCCGCGCTGATAGCAAGCTTGCTTTGACCATCCAATGTCGCTGCAAACCAGAGAAAGTGAATGTTGTGCGGATAGTACACCATCGGATATACACCGTGCGCCTGACATTGCGCGATGTAACCCTCATCTGCCGCGATTGCAAGCTGGTTACTTTTTATTGAGTCGGCATAGCGCCCCACACGCTGATAAATATGCGATGCCATGTGTATCATATGCCCTGCTTCAGGCATCAGCGTCAACAACTTATCAGCTGCTTGCTCTGCACGCTCGGGCTTATCAGTCGGTTCTATCAAATGAATATACATATGTAAAGCGCCGGGATGTTCCGGATTGCGCCGCAACACTGCTTCAGTCAATGCCACAATCTCTGCTGTTCCTTCATAAGGTTGACCATCCAGCATCCAGTAGCCCCAGGGTCGCAGATCCATCATGGACTCTACATACAGCATTGCTACATCCTCATCGTGCGGGAAGCGTTGAAGCACCTCCTTCATAGCCTGCGCATAAGCTTTATCATTTGCTTCCCGATGCTCAGCTCGCCCCGAATAACGTTTTTCAAGAGCACTGATCAATGCTTGCTCTTTCGGTGACGCATTTATCATCAGCGCTTTGGCCTTTTGCATGATCTTCAAAGCATTGGGTTCTTCATTCGGTTCCATCATTGCGTTGATATTGGGACCAAGTACCAGTGCCTGGCCCCAGTATGCTATTGCAAGGTCGGGCTCCAACCGCGCCGCCTCGCGAAATGCCTGGCGTGCCTCGGCATGGTTGAATGCATAAGCGAGATTAAGACCCTGGTTGATGTATTGTTGCGCTAACGGATTACGTGTGCTGACCGGGAATGTGTGGGAACCCAGGTTGAGCAACCTGGGAGCGAGCTGATCATCCGTACCTGATTTATATTCTGATTCAGATGTCACACGATGCTGATGCTCTCGTTCCGATTCTCCGGCAGCTAATTGTTTTGGCCTTATATCTTCTGATGATTCGGCCTCGGCGAATGATTCACAAATGCTTGCTAAAATCAGCGTCAGAATGAATAACGTGAAACGAACAGCAGCATAAAATTGCATGATATATACCCCTTGAATGAATTGCCATTGCGCAATGACTATAGCTACTTGCCTCCGGTTTGCTGAAAAACGATATAACCAAGTCAGTTTTTTATACATAGCCGGGAATACCGTGGAAAACCAGCACTCATAAACAAGCATAATTTCCAGCCTCTATTCGGCCGTAGTTGGATCAATCACCGTCTTGATTCGAGAAACACGATTGGCTGGAAACTCACCTTGTTCAGCGTGTGCTCTGACGGCCGCTTCATCCGGCGCGATGTAGATGCAATAGACTTTATCATCCGTTATATAGCTTTCTAGCCATTGAACTCGTGCACCCATATTGCTCAATACACCGCATGATTTTTGAGAAATAGCTTGCAGATCCTGCGATGTCAATGATCCTGCTCCAGGAATTTCACGTTCGATAATATATTTTGGCATAATGGCTTCCAATAAGATTGATTAAATTAACATGACCAGTCGTATTTTAATTATGTAAAAAATTAAGCGATGAAGTAATCGCCCAACAAATCGTGACAACATTGTTTAACCGGAGTGGATGATTTTTCTATTTTCATCCGCAATAAAGCGCCTTGCCAAGCATTTATCAATAAATCAGCCATTTCTTCGGCCGATTTATCTAATCTGACCGTTCCTTGCCGTTGCGCTTTCTCTAATCCAAGCTGCAGCAATTGCTGATAACGTTTGACCGCTGCTTGAAGAGATTGCTGGCACACTTGGCTACTATCTCCCAATTCACCCATCAGATTGCCTAAAAGACACCCTCCCTTAAACTCATTTTTCTCAAGCTCTGCAATGAGCTCATTGAAATAACCTCGAATTGCGCCGAGCGCATCCGTATCAGAATTATCCAAATGCCCGGCTAATTGCGTAATAAATGGACCGATATAATGCTGGATGACATCAGCCCCGAAATCTTCTTTGCTATCAAAATAATTATAAAAGGAACCCTTGGGAACGTTCACTGCATCGAGAATTTCCTGTAATCCGGTACCATGATAACCTTGTCCCATGAATAAGGTTACCCCCTGATTCAGCAAGCTCTCGCGATTAAATTCTTTTTTGGTTGATTTTGACATGGAAATATAATACGACCAGTTGTCTCATATGTCAATCAATAAAAATACCTTGATGATTCTTCTAATGGAACACATTCACTAATTTAATAACTCATTGACAACACGGTTTATTCTTATTCTGCATTCTGTTAAAGGTGCACTAGATCCATCGTAGGTCGGCTTGCAAATCAGCATCGATAAATCACAACTTTTATAAAACGGAGCGAATCGTTACAGCCAGCACTGCACAACGGAATGCGTACCAGATAGAATATTGCTGCTATACAAACTTGGTAAGCAACTTGAGAATAATCCCGCCAAACTCGTCGGCATTATCAACAATTTTATTGATTTTCTCGTTCTGATCACCAGAACGCTTAATGATTTCCATCAACGCCGCAAGCTTCTTGACTTCAGCCGTGTCTGGAAAAAGTTTCTCTACTTCATCGTCCGATAAGCGGGTAATTACTGAAATTTTTCCCGCAAGCTTATTATCCGTTCTATTTCCCGCTTCATTAATGACCTGATCCAATTCTGCTTGAAATTTATCCCAATCAATTGTCATCATCACACCTCATTTGCCTAGTTTATCAAGAATCATTTTGATCTTTTCGCGATATTTCTCCGCATCTTGCACACGATCTTCAATACTACGCGCAGCAACAACCAACTCGGATACAGCTAGATCGGTTTGGGTGACGAATTTATCGACATCCGAGCTTGCCGCCCCGATCATATCGAGGTAACGCTTTCTGTTTTCCTCGACTTTTGATGCGGACTGCAGAAAAGCGGTCAGTGAATTATTAATGGCTCGTGCCTGATCATACTCCGATTTAAGTTTGCTTCGTATTGCCGCTTCAAGCTCATCCAGCGGCTGAATCAGCTCGACACGCTTTTGATTAATTTTTACTTGCAGCTTAGGTCCGACGAGCGTAATAAAGGTTAGCCGATCGGTTGCATCTTGCGACTGAACAACTTGCTTCCAAGTTGCATCGACCCTGGGGTCACTGAAAAACTCCCGGGCAAATATCGGTACCCATACTTCTTGCACAAAGTCATCGACGCGCAGCCTTTTATCGCGAAAAAACTCTTGCAGAAGCCTGACATGCGCTGCTTCCAACGAAGAAATCCGGGTACCGAGCTGTGCCGAAAGCTCCGGAGCTTCAGAGGGTATCGATGCACACCCCGCCAATAAAGACACCGCCAACATGATCGAAAATATTTTCTGATTCATGAACACCTCCAGAATGAATGGATTAAAAGTTCAACAAATATTTTGAAGCATCATATTATCCGACACCCAGAAATATTCATTTTTTTAAGATGCGTAGACATTAATTTTTATACGAATTCGATCAGTTAGCTATTTCTGAATCAATAAAATTAGGTTCGTTGATTTATAATCGCTGTCAAATACTTCTCTGTTAAGGATTTGGAATGACTAATCTATCACAATCAAGGGGACTCCCTATATTGATTATAATGTTAATGATCGTTTCGTCGCCTGCATTGACTAACGAATCTCTTACTGCGTCAGATTGCTGCCAACAATCCGATGCGCAACACACAAGTCTGATCGAATTACCCGCGGAAGCGATTCAACAACTTAAAATTGATGCAGGATTCGGCTGGGGTATTTTTAGTGGCACCATCTACAATGGCAATGATCATTATCATGTGAAACAGCTGGTTGTCAGCATGACCCCGATCCATGATCATCACCAGACGCACATGCATGCAAATATGTCGCACGAAGCAAAACAACATCAAATCAACCTGGAGTTAGCCCCAATGACGAAAGGCGCCCTTTCCATGCCACTTACAGGTGATGATGTTCATGTGCATGATTTCAAGTGGGAGATTATCAGAGTCATGGGATATCAAGTACGCTAAACAATCAATATGATGCAGCTTATAAAAGCAATTCTTCAATTTATGAAATATGGGTAAGAGTGATTATTATCATTTTTTTTATGACACGGTGTATGATCATACGTTAATGCAGGAAATAATTGTGCATCTCTTTCAAACTTATAAAATAATAAAGGCAAGTCATGGTTAGAGCATCCAACGTCAAAATAATGATCCTCGATGACGACACCTTCATGCTCAAACTTCTGACACGCATGCTAGCCAAGCTAGATTATACTTCCGTCGTCACTTGCGATAACGGTTCGGATGCTCTGAGAAAAATCGATCACATCGACACCCGTCCGGATTTGATTCTACTCGATTTAAACATGCCGGATATGGATGGCATTGAGTTTGTGCGTTATCTGGTAGATCGACAATATCACGGTAAGTTGATTCTTGTCAGCGGTGAAGACGAACGCATGCTGAAAACTGCCGAGAGGCTGGTTCATGCTCATAAAATATCCATGCTGGGTTACCTTCTCAAGCCTGTAAGTCCTGAAAAATTATCTGAAATATTGCAACAGTGGAAACCTGATTCTTCAGCCGGGCAGCTACCCAGCCAGAAAATTTATACTGCCGCGGATATTCAATCCGCTCTTGCCCATCATGAATTAGTCAATTATTACCAACCCAAAGTATCGGTTGCAACGGGCGACGTTATCGGAGCGGAAACATTAGTCCGCTGGCATAATCCGAAAGATGGGATCATTTTGCCTGATCGATTCATTCACATTGCAGAAGAAAATAATTTAATAGACGATTTGACGCACCAAGTTCTGCAGCAGGCCATAACTCAGGCCAAGCAATGGCATGAGAACGGGTTGACATTACGGATTGGAATTAATGTTTCGATGGAAAATCTGGCCTCACTGGATTTCCAAGATTTCGTGGTTAATCTGGTAACCGAAAGCGGACTGCCGCCACAAAAAATCGTACTCGAAGTCACAGAGAGTCAACTAATGGGAACCGATACGCGCATCCCCCTGGAAATCCTGACACGGCTACGTCTCAAAAGATTCCATTTGTCGATTGACGATTTTGGTACCGGACACTCATCATTAGCGCAATTACGCGACATTCCTTTCAATGAACTTAAAATCGACCAGGGCTTTGTGCACCGCGCCTGTGAAGATGACACATTACGCGCCATTTACGACGCCAGTTTATCAATGGGCAAGCAACTGGGCATGGATATCGTGGCGGAAGGCGTCGAGGATCGCAACGATTGGGAATTGTTGAGAGAAACAGGATGCGATATGGCTCAAGGTAATTTTATTTCCGGGCCGTTGCTGCCTGATGACTTTCCCCGCTGGATGAACGAATGGCAAGACAAGGTGCACACCGAATTGATCGTCGCACCGGAATCTTTTTGATTCTTAGTCACGGGAATGTACAAAGCTCAGCAATTAATGTGATGGCGTAAACACCTCATGTACCTGGCTGAACGATGCCCCAGGCGTCAAACCGCCACTGATGACATGCAACCGGCCATTGACTACAGCCGCGCCTAAACCATGACGGGCTGTCGGCATGGGTGGCAATACAACCCAACGATCCTCGTCCGGCAAGTACATTTCATGCGTATTGAACGTGCCTTCACCGGATTCACCTCCCACCACGTAAATGCGCCCGTCGATCACGCCAGCAGCAATGCCACTTCGTGCGGTCGGTAACTTGGCGCGCGCCTGCCATTGATTCGTGGCTAAATCATAGGCTTCGACCACATCCATATTCTTGCGATAATTCAGGTCCGGACGCCCGCCAATGGCATAAATCTTATCGCCTGCAGTCACAATTGCCAAATGATCGCGTGCTGTCGGCATCGCTGCGGCAGAAGTCCAAATGTTGGTTTGCGGATCGAACACTTCTACAGCCGCGGAGTTGTTGTCGCCGTCGTACCCGCCAATGGCATAGAGGCGACCTTGATGTACCGCCACACCTAATGCGCCACGCGCAGTAGGCATAGGTTTCAGTTCGCGCCAAGTTTGATTAACCGGATTAAATTGATAGAGAGTGGCAACTGCGCGCCACACCGATAAACCGCCTTTAGTAAAGCCGCCAACCACATATAGATGCCCATTTAGAGCGGCAATTCCGGCATGATGTCGGCCCTCCGGTAGCGACGTTGTTTCAGCCCAGGTATCGGCAGCGGGATCATAGACTTCCACCATGCGACTGATGGCAAAATCCAGCACATTGCCCAGGCTCGGCTGACTGAATCCCCCCACTGCATAAATTTTCCCGTTCAATGCAGCGGCTGCAATTTCAGTGCGTTTATCCAATGTGGGTGCTGCATTATGCCAAACTCCAGGACTAACGGATTCCGCATGTGCCAGTATAGTGTTGCAAAGAACCAATAAGGCAATCAGAAATTTTAATTTTGACATGGCATGCTTCCTTATGATTGGCTGAATGATAACCGCAAGGATCAGGTTCTACCTTACACAACCTTTTCCAGATAATCAATTGTCAGGTTAGATGCTTTCGGTATGCCCAAATGAGACGGATAAGCCTCCACTTGACCAGTCAAACGGTAGCCTCTACGTTGGTAAAATGCGATCAATTCCGGACGCTGTGACACTACGAACATGCTAAATTTGCGCACTTGCATTATGTTATAAGCAAAGGCTTCCGCATATTCAAGCATATATTTGCCAAATCCCTGTTGCTGCAAGCTGGGATGAACTGAGAAAAAACCGATGTATGCATGCTCTTTTTCTTTTGCCACATAAATACATGACACCAGCATGAATGCTTGATAAGCAACAAAGAAAAAGGCATCAGAGTGCCTCATGGCAGTTTCTATTTCCAGCCGATCAGTTCTATCTCCCTGAATAATCGCAGCTTCTGTGGTCCATCCGACTTTTCCGCGATAGGTCTGATTGATGAGATCGCTAATAGCTTGCGCCTGGTGATAACTGGCCTTTTCAAGACGAAAAGTAGAAAAATTCATTCGGCCGTACTCAATGCTCTGAAATATAGCGCTAGAGAAGTCTAGCCAATACCCAAGACGGGGCTTTTGGTTAATGCGACCAGGGCAATATACGCAAACACGCAGAGCGCAGCTATCCACGAAGTAATCCTGGCTTTGCGGGTTTTGCCAAAACGCATCGCTACCATGCCCAAGCCGATATACACCAGCAAACCGGATATCTTTGCAGCCAGCCAAGCATGTTCGAACGGATTTTGCTGGATTGCGATCGCCAACAGAATGGCACTGATAAGTAATAACGTATCATTGATATGCGGCAGAATCCTGACCCAACGCTGGTGCAGGTTTTGGGAACCCTGAATCAACCAGATACCGCGCAAGAAGAATAATGAGAAACTTAAAATCACACTGCCGACATGAATCATTTTTAATAACGCATAATCCATTATCGATTCCCAGGGATTAACCATCCATGGCTACCGGCCACGGCACCGGCTATGGTGATCAAGCTGAGTATCAATAAGATCATATGCTTACGCTGAATGCTGACAAACATTTCAGGAGAGATATTTTTCTGCACGGATACTGCAGCTTGGCGACGGGAACGTGGCTCCATAACAAACAACATGACGCTAAACAACAGCCAGATTAACACCATGGTATGCATCCACCAATATTGCCATTGTACAAAGCGTTGCCACACATCCAACGCATATACCATGTAAAAACCAGTTAAGCCAACGATCAATGTAAAAATCCGTGCTTGCGCGGCAAAACGCTGCCGGAAACGAGCAAAAATTTCCATCGCTTCCGTTGCCGATGGCAAGCGCGCGAGCATCGGCAACAGCACTAGCGTTACCATCGCCACGCCACCAATCCACAAAACCACACCCAGAACATGCAATACCCGGGCAAGTATCAATTCATCCATTATGATTATTATCGTTCACAAACACTACTATAGAGAATGAAATGAATCTGCTGCTCACTCATTTTCCGAAACCCATACCTCAGCTTCTTCATAATTATGAAACACTGCTACGTTGGCACTCACAAATAAATTAAAAACCCAGGTACCCCAAGTTTGCCATTCGTCATCCGTGACAACCGCCACCCGGTTAAACTCGCTGCCATGATCGCGCATGAACTTGATTTCTTCCCAAGCGACATCAACGGTGTAATCGAGCATGTCACGCCAATCAAACAAAAGATTTACCTTGCCATCAAAATGTGACTTGTAGAGTACCTGTTGCTCAAACTCGTGGTAATCGGTCAAAGTGAACTCCCCAATGACCGCAACAATTACCAGATTGTCCTTTTTCTGAATAGTAATCATAATTCCATCCCAAATGATAACGAGCTCATCATAGGCAATTAAACGGATTGGTGCAAATTTTGCCTACTGACAAGTCACTATAAAGTCATTTTGAGGTAACAGTCGGCGTCAATTTAAAACCTAAGATACCGCTGAATAATCCCCCTGCAACAATCAACCCCATGCCCAGCCAGGCAATTGGCGATAGAATTTCATTCCAGTACCAAACTCCCCAAAGGCTGGAAAACAACACTGTACTATAACCCAACGATGATACCACCAGGGTAACACCTTGATGATAAGCACGCGTCATCGCTAATTGCGCCAGGGTTGCGACCAAGCCGATTCCGAGTAACAGCAGCAATCCTTGGCCGGTGATAGGGCTAAATGAAGTAAATAGCAGCCATACACCCGTTAATATGGTGCTAATCAAGGTAAAATAAAATACTACATGCCATTCCGTTTCACCCAGATTACCCAACTGCTTGACATTGATATATGCAATTGCCGCAAAAAAGCCTGATGCAATTCCCATCACACCTGAGAACCACTGATCGTCAGGTACGGTGGGGCGCAACAACAGCATTACTCCCATAAAACCCAGCATCACGGTCACGACCAGCGGCCAGTGAATGTGTTCCTTCAGAATCAAGGTGGAAAATAAAGCAGCAAAAAGGGGCCAGGTATAATTCAGCGAAACGGCAGTGGCTAACGGCAACTGCGTTAAGCAATAAAAGAACATCAATAGGCTGACCAGACCCGTTACTCCGCGCCAACAGTGAATCCGCCAATGTGGCGTGCGTATCGACAAGCGATAAAAACGAAGGATCAGGTAGGTTATCCAGACACCAAATAACGATCGATAAAATACCAGTTCGGTACTGGAAAAATAAGCAGCGCCGAGTTTAACCAACACCCCCATAAAAGCAAACATAAATGCAGCAACCAACATCCACATTGAGCGCATTAATCCGACTTCCTTAAATATTGTTAATTACAAATGAACGATCACATCAAAGGTGGGGTTCGATCTCACGTCGCAGGAATTGATGAAAATGTTCCATTCCGGCTTCCATTGGCATTTGATAGGGCCCGCTTTCGCTAAGATTTTGAGCATATAATGCACGCCGACCTGCGGTTATAGATCGACAGATTTCTTCATCCTCGCGTGCGGTTTCTCTATAGGCGGCTTGTTCAGCCTCCACAAAATCGCGTTCGAATAGGGCAATTTCTTCCGGATAATAGAACTCAACGACATTCATGCAACTTTCAATCCCGGTTGGCAATATCGTACTAATGACCAGTGTATAGGGGTACCACTCCAGCATGATATTGGGAAAATATAACAGCCATATGGCGCCATGTGACGGCATCTTTCCTTCAGTTTGCTGCAGCACTTGCTCATGCCATGTGGCATATACGGGACTGCCTGGTTTTTGCAGACGTGCGCTATTAATGGCTACGGTTTGTGCACTGTACCAATTATCAAACTCCCAATTGAGTTTCTCGGTATTGACGAAATGACCCAGACCCGGATGAAACGAATCAACGTGGTAATCTTCCAAATAAACTTCTATAAAGGTCTTCCAGTTACAATCATAATGTTCGACCTGTACGCGATCCATCAAGTAACCGGAAAAGTCAAAACCCCGAAGAACATCGGTACTTAGATTTGCCAAATCTTGAGGCACATTGCGCTTACCGGAAAATAGCAAGCCATTCCAGTTTTGCAGCGATGTTTTTGCAAGATTGAGACAAGGATTCTGATCAAAATGCGGTGCACCCAACAGTTTTCCATCCAGTGCATACGTCCAGCGATGAATAGGGCACACAATGCTTTTGGTATTGCTTCTACCATTCAATAACAGGGCTTGCCGATGCCGGCAAACATTGGAAAGCAATTCAATCCCTTGTTCATTGCGCACCAACACTCTAGCTTTCTCCATTCGTTCCGGCACATAATAATCCCCAATATTTGGCACCATTACTTCATGACCCACGTATCCCGGCCCTTGATCAAAAAGGATAAGTTTCTCAATTTCAAGAATTTTTGGATCCAGGTACCAGTCAATGGGGAGTTGCGCCGACATTTCAGTCAGTTGTGAGACCTCAGCCATATTTGACATATTAATACCCTATATTCTCCCTAGTAAAAAATTAGCGGCGAAAATACACGAAAAGACAAAAATTTGAAACCCGATTATGCAAGTAAGAAACGAAAAAACGATTGCTTGGCTATAATAGCAATCTTAATAGTAGAATATCAGCATCCGCTTTTTGCTGTGACAATCACAAAGTGTAAATTGTACAAGATTGAATTTTTTAATTAATCAAAAAGAGAGCCTCTTAATGAAATCCACACACCCGTTTAAAAAGAATTCATGGATAATTTTATTGTCCACAGTGTTTATTGCTGGGCTTGCCGCTTGTGACAGCAGTAATGAGAACACTGCCACAACATCTGCATCGTCATCCTCTGCATCCACTACCAAAAGAAATATGCCCACGGGCTCAGCAGTCGGTATATTAGTTGATTCTCCCGTCTCCGGAGTTACCTACAACGCTTCTTCAGGAAAATCGGGCACAACTGATGAGAAAGGTAACTTTAACTTCAACCATGGCGACAAAATCGAATTCAAATTGGGCGGTTTGACACTGGGAAATATTCAGGGTTCACAAATTGTAACGCCGATTGAACTGGCAGGAGAAAGCAACAACAAATTACAAAATTTATTAATCTTATTGCAATCACTTGATTCCGATAGCGATTTATCCAATGGCATTTCCATTTCACGCGAGACAGCCGCCGCTGTGAATGGATCCATAAATCTCGACAGCAATCCGCAAACATTTGCTGAAACCGCTAATTTAAAAAGTATCATGGAAGCTGGAAATATCGAAGGGGAAGCCAGAACTCCCGAGGAGGCTCGCGATCACTTCATGTCGCAGGGTGTCGCACTGCTCAGCGCACAAATCTGGGTAAGCTATACCAATCAAACTGCCAGCGTACTGCGAGTCGCTGCCGATAACAGCGGGGAATATTTGCACGCCGAAGCCAGACCGGATGATTCCTGTGATGAAAATCGCGTCTGCGGTGGACGCACCATATTTCAGGCAGGTGTCGAAGCAGGTATTGCCAATGCAATTGATTTTGACAATCGTGGATTCAAGCTGGTTGGAAAACCCACTATCGATACCAACATCAAAGCCGGTTTATCTGATCCGGGTCCAACTCGCAGGGTACGTACCGACGGTTTTGAATTGATTTATTCGGATATCGTGACAGTACAAAGAGAACGAGAAAAAACCAGTGTATTTGGCGAACTCTTCCATATTGCCAAACCAATCGAACTCAGCAACGAAAATGAAGTTGCAGAAAAAGAAGTTAAGGAGATACGCTTCGCAAAGATTGATAACGATGCGACCGGAATTATCGGAGCTTGGGCTTATGATGAAAATGCCATCAAAACCCAAACGCTGGTATTTTTTCCAAACGGTAAATTCCTGATGCTCGACCCCACCGGCGAAGCACAGCGTGAAGATCAAGCGAAATGCGGAAAACCGGGTATCGAATTTGCATCCTATGCTTATGACAAGGGAAACAACAAACTCAGCTTGTCAGGTTATACTTATAATACAAATGGTTGCGTTGGATTCTCCGATGTGGAAGGCAGCACAAACTTCGCGATCAGTTCCGACGGAACAACGGCAAAATTAGAAAAATCCGGCGAAGCACCCATTACACTGTATCGCGTTTCAAAATAATTTCTTACTTCATTCGAGGCAGTTACGCACCGGAATTAATTCAGAATCCGGTGCGTAATGTCTTTCAGTCGCGATAATTCCGGCCTTATGGTCATTATTCGGGTCGCCCTTAGCGTTCCTGTCGACACTCTGTTTGATTATCAAGCCGAAGATGCCAGCTCGCACGATATTGGTCGGCGTGTCTGTGTACCCTTTGGTAAAAAAAAGCTCACAGGCATTATTATGGCAATCGGGAAGGAAACTCAGGTTCCGATCGAGAAGCTTAAATCCGTTTATTGCATTTTCCGGGAAATTAATTCGCTCCCACCCGCATTGGTGGATTTGTTCCAATTCTGCAGCCAATATTATCATCACCCGCTCGGCATGGTCATCATGAACAGTTTGCCCGTACTGCTGCGCAATAATAAGCCGGTTAAACTGAAAGATTCCGCACAACACCCCTTGCTTCTCACGGATTCAGGCAAGCGGATCGATATCACCACGATTCCTGCGCGCAATCGCGTGGCGCGACGCTTGCTGACGGAATTTCAAAATACAACCTTACTGACTGCTCAACAAATCAAACAAATTTCACCGCGCGCCATTAACTTACTGATTGAATGGAAGCGACTCGGTTGGGTCGTCGAAAAACCGACAATCGAGACATCCTCATCCAAAGCTACGCACATTCCCACCCTGACAGCTGACCAGGCCAAAGCTGTAACAATCGTGACGACTGGACTGGAACGATTCAACACCTGGTTGCTGCATGGAATAACCGGCAGCGGCAAGACCGAGATATATTTGCGTCTTATCGAATCGGCTTTGTCACATGATAAACAGGCACTGGTACTGATTCCAGAAATCAATTTAACCCCTCAGCTGGAAGCTGTTTTTCGTGCACGCTTTCATACCGCTTCATTAATCAATCTGCACAGCGGACTCAACGATACGCAACGGTTAACCGGCTGGCTGCAAGCCCAGCGCGGTGAAGCCAAAATTATTCTAGGCACGCGCCTGGCAATTTTCACACCATTGTCCAACCTGGGTCTGATCATCGTCGATGAAGAACACGACAGTTCATTCAAACAACAAGACGGATTACGCTATTCTGCACGTGACTTGGCGATCTTTCGCGCACGGGAAACAAATATTCCCGTAGTGTTGGGCTCCGCTACACCATCCCTGGAAAGTTATTTCAATGCCATCAATGGCCGCTACCAATATATTCACTTGGCTTCTCGCGCAATACAAAATGCCAGGCTGCCTTCGATTCAGTATATTGATACACGTATTCATAAGTCACAGGATGGATTGTCCCAACCATTACTCAAGGCGTTGGAAAAATGCTTGGCAAACAAACACCAAAGCCTGATTTTTATCAACCGGCGCGGCTATGCACCAGTACTGCTATGTAAATCCTGCACCTGGTGCGCACTCTGCCAACGCTGCTCCACTCGCCTTGTGGTGCATTTGCGCGATAAAAAATTATGCTGCCACCATTGCGGTCATGAAGAAAATTTCCCGCGTGCTTGTCCGCAATGCGGCAATCAGGATATCGCACCGTTTGGTCAAGGCACGCAACGTGTGGAAGAAACGCTGCGTGCACATTTTCCAGTAGCGCGAATTTTGCGCATCGACCGCGACAGCACACGACGCAAGAATGCCTGGAAAGAAATTTTGCATGCCATTCATACCCAGCAAGTAGATATTCTGATTGGTACTCAACTGTTAGCTAAGGGGCATGATTTCCCTAATTTGTCCCTGGTTGGCATTTTGAATGCCGACACCTCGCTCTACAGTACGGACTTTCGTGCCAGTGAACGTCTATTTGCACAACTCATGCAAGTTTCGGGTCGTGCAGGCCGCGCCAATGTTGCTGGGCATGTGTTAATTCAAACCGAATTTCCCGATCATCCTCTATATCATGCGTTGCAGCAACACGATTATGAAACCCTGGCGCAGACTTTGCTAACAGAAAGAAAAATAGCCGGATTTCCACCTTATGTACATCAAGCACTTTTGCGTGCCGAAGCCCATAGCATTAAAATTGTGCTTAATTTTCTAAAACAAGCTGCGCACTTGGCCAAGCCAACTCAAGCAATAGAACTGTATGATCCAGTGCCTGCTCAACTGTTTCGTTTAAAAGGAATGGAACGCGCATATTTACTCGTACAATCGACTTCACGCAAACAATTACAGACATTTCTCGCTGAATGGTATATGCAAATAAATACATTACCTACTCGCAAAGTGCGCTGGGTGCTGGATGTCGATCCAATTGAATTTTGATTTATAACAGATTTATCTTTAGTAAGTCCGGATGAAATATTCCGACACTCATACGCTCCGACTCTGGCAATATGTTAATAACAGAAAATCAGACAGCACTTAATGCCACTTAGAAATGGCAACTGTCATTGTGCAGCTCCATAAAATGACGACTTGCGAAGCTGAGTGGTATTTCAGTAAACTTCACATTGCATTCGAGAAATTTGGCTGGCACTGAAAAAATAATCTCACGAACCTGCGGATACACTATGAAGGCCCGGCAAATATTATTTATCTCTATTAATCCAGAATCTGTACTTTTATCCGCCTCAATTAAGTATGGCATACTGACTCCGATTTGGTTGCAGGAGTATTCTGCACAATTTTAATCAGCAAAAGCCATAGACCGATAACCCTATCGAGGAGGATAGATTGCTTTTTACACGTGATGATCACAAGATTAGTATTATTGGCGGCCTACTCCTGCTGGGATTAACATTATCAACCGGGATCGCTGTTTACAGCGCAATGCGGCAACAGATTGAATCCGTACTGGGCATAGGCTTACGTGTTGCGTTGCAAGGCAAGGCGCTTCTGGTAGAAAATCAAATTCAAAAAAGCATGGGGGATACACGCGCTTTAGCTCTCCGTCCATTCTTGATCCAATCCATGCAGGATCTCAATACACAGCCAGAAAATAAAAGTGCATCACGCGATCTTGAGCGAAATGTCAATTCACTCCTAGAGGTAGGTTTTTCTGCCGCAGTTATTTATGATGCAAAGGGCAATAAGCTATCCCAAATTGGCCATTTTTCTGAAAATATAACTCAATCAATACCTTTGCCAGAATATCATGACACATTCCTCATATGGGATAAGCAATTTATTTTGCGCACTCAGGTCGATATTGCAGATCCAGAAAAACGCCATATTGGCAGAATTGTGACAGAAACCAAACTACCACAAGTAACTCGCAGATTCAGTGAGATCAGATCCATTGGTAAAACCGGTGAATTCATATTATGTGCCCCTCCGGCTATCGATACGCAAGCAATGGCTTGTTTGATCAGTCAAATTGACGGCGTAAAATTTACCCATCTGCGATATGCAAGAGAAGGAGGAATATTGCCAATAAATCTTGCGCTCAATGGCACAAGCGGTGTCATTGCGGTAAAAGATTATCGTCAAATACCGGTAATTGAAGCATATGCACCACTCCATGGTATTGGTCTAGGCATGGTTCTGAAGTTGGATCAGGAGGAATTATTCAATCCGGTTAATGATCAATTAATAATCATCGTACTTTATCTCGCTGGATTGATTATTGCTGAAATATTGTTATTAAATTGGTTTGTCCGCAAGCTGATCAAATCCGAAAGAGAGTCACGCGATGCTAAAGAAACCGCAGAACAGATTTCCATCGAACTAAGCCATAAGGAAATTGAGCTACGCGAACGCCTGAAAGAAATCACCTGCCTGTACGAAATTCGCCGCAGCATTGGGTCGGATTTATCCGTCGACAAAGCTTGTCAACAGATCATTGCACATCTGATACCCGCCATGCAATATCCGGAACATGCTTCGGTAATCATAGAACTCGATGGAGAGCGCATTTCTTCTACGTCTTCATCTCAAGACATGACGCACGGATTAAGCTCCAGAATCAGTGTCAATGGCAGGATACGCGGCCAATTAAGCGTTTTTTATCCTCAAGATAAGCCTTTTCTGGTTCTGGAAGAGCAAAAGCTTATCGATGCGATTACCAGTGACCTGGCGCGATGGTTGGAGCGTAAGCAAGTCGATGAGTTATTGCATGAGCGCCTAAAAGAGATCACATGCCTGTATGAAATTCGCCGCGGCATTGGCATGGAATCATCGATAGACAACGTTTGTCAGAATATTTTTGAACATCTGCTACCGGCTATGCAATTTCCCGAAATTGCAAGTGCAGTAATCGAACTCAACGGTTGGAGATTTACCGTCGGTAAATTTGACCCGGAAGCCGGACATCGATTACAGTCAAAAGCCAAAATCACTCACCGAAAAACCAGTTATTGGCGCACAGAACGAGATCCTGCGTGTACTTGCTGTTCCATGATTCGTGTTAATGGCAAAGTGTGCGGTCAAATACGAGTTTATTACCCGGCAGATCACCCTCATATGGTGGTGGAAGAGCAGAAACTCGTTAACGCGATCGCCAGCGACTTGGAAAGCTGGCTGGAGCGCAAACGATTGGAACAAGCGCTGGTATTCGTAGCTGAAGAACAGGCACATACCATCGGACAGGAGTTGCACGATAATCTAGGACAACAAATAGCCGCTATCGGCTATCAAGCCAGGGCACTGGAGAAGCAAATCATTGCTGCAGGAAACATCAGCATGGCGACAGTTGCCGCCTCAATTGCATCACAAGCGCAAATCTCAGTAATACACATCAAGCAACTGGCGCAAGGGCTGCTTCCGTTTGAAATTGAAGCCAATGGCGTGATTGCCGCATTACAAGCGCTAGCAAATAGAGTAGCAACGACTTACAGCATATCTTGTGTGTTTTCATCAAAAAACAACATTACTATTCATGATGATACTTTAGCACTTAATCTGTATCGAATTGCCCAGGAAGCCGCCAACAATGCAATTCGCCATGGTAAAGCACAACACATCACTATATCTTTATCTTCAAATGAAGAATTATTGTGCTTATCAATTTCCGATGATGGCAGCGGATTTATTGAAACAAGTGAAACCTCGCAAACATCCTCTGGAATGGGTATAAAAATAATGCAATATCGTGCCAAACAATTGGGTGCAAAATTGGATTTTCTCCAGCGCCCCGAAGGTGGCACGGAAGTACGTTTAGAAATGCGGATGGCCTGAAATGTCTACAAATAAAATAAAAGTAATGTTAGTGGATGACCATGCCATGTTGAGGCACGGTATGGCGATGATGATCAACATGGAATCCGATATGGAAGTAATTGCCGAAGCCGGTGATGGCAACGAGGCATTGGCAATACTGAAGAAAAATGAACCTGTGGATATTGTTTTATTGGATGTCACGCTTAAAACCGTATCCGGTTTCGAAGTGATTAAAAGTATGCATGCACTGATACCTACTCTTCCCGTCTTATTTGTTTCCATGCATGATGAATCAGTGTATGCAGAACGCGCTTTACGTGCCGGCGCGCGGGGCTATGTAATGAAACAAGAACCGGGCGAAATATTGCTGGCGGCGATTCATGAAGTACTCAAGGGTAACGTTTATTTAAGTAAGCAAATGCACGAGAAGTTATTGAAACGTATTGCATCGGGTCACTCCGAACCCGAACAGCTCATTAACACGCTTACCCCGAGCGAATTTGAAGTACTCCACCTGATCGGACAGGGGCATAGCAGTCAAGAAATTGCAAAATTGCTGTGCCGCAGCATCAAAACAATTGAAACGCATCGTTTCAATATCCGGGTCAAACTGCATTTAAAAGATGGTGCCGACTTAATCCGCTACGCCACACGTTGGATTTCTGAAGAACCCTGAACACACACTGCTCGATTTGATCTAGGGGTTTCCCTTACCTCAAAACAATGGATTCCCCAATATGATTTCAGTATTGATTCTCGTAGGATACGCACATGTGTCAATCCATTTGGGAGTTTTAATATTATGAATATCAAATTTGGAAAATATCTTGCAGTTTTACCGATGCTTTCTATATTAGTTGCCTGTGCGCAGTTGAGCCCAATGGAAGCACAAAGTGTAGACAGCAGAAAAAATGTGTCGGAAGCCAAAACAGTCAATGATCACGAAAATCTGATTAATTACTACGATAAGCTGGCCAATGAAATGACCGTAAAGGCTGAAGAAAAAAGAAAGTTATTGGAAGAATATGAAAATCATAGTCAACACTATGGCAGGCGTGGGCAGGATTATAGGTCACACACACTGGCAAATATCCGTTACTATGAGCAGGAAGCATCAGAAGCCATTAATCATGCAGGTTATCATCGCAAGATTGTTGCAGAACTTCAAAGAAATGAATATGCAAAGTCTGTTGACAGACCGGAACAAGCAGGTAACCTTAAAATTAAAGCCAGACTCAATGAATCTGAGAACTTGAAAAAGAACTAAAACATCGTTGTTATCGGGCGAATATTTTTATGATTAGACCTATGAGCTAATATCGCCTTTAAGAATGCCAAAGGCACGAGAAATGTTACGATACATTCCCCGTGCCTTTGGCAATTTATATTTGTATGTATGAATGAATCGTGCCATCACTCTAAAAATAAATTCCTGAAAAGGTTATTACTTGTTTTTACTTTAGGAAGTACGTTTCTTTTCTTTTCATATACCCCTACTCCTTACGCCAATAATTTAAAAAAACATTTTAAAGATAGCCGTATAGAACTCGGTGGTTGGATTCACGGCGGCGCGACTTTAAACCCGAGCCAATCAGGCGGTTATAATGGCCCTGTTGCTTTTGCTGATCAAGCCAATCGATTTCAATTAAATCAATTCAATTTGTTTCTGCAACGTCCGGTAATATCCGAAACCAGAAAATGGGATATTGGCGGACGTTTTGACTTTTTATTTGGAACCGATGCGATCTTTACACAAGCCTTTGGTGTACCAACTTTCGATGTGAATTCCGGAGAGCCTCTCAATCGCAATAACTGGGATCTCAATCTATGCTGCTCTTCAACGCGCACTTATGGCATTGCACTTCCCCAAGCTTACTTGGAAGTACATGTACCCATAGGAAAAAACGGAATCAATCTAAAAGCAGGGCATTTTTACTCACCGACCGGTTTTGAAACCATCCCAGCACCGGATAATTTTTTCTATACCCGTGCCTACTCCTTCAATGCCGGAGAGCCCTTCACTCATACCGGTCTCCAAGCCAACTATATCGTCAACAGCAATTGGTCCATTTCAGGAAGTGCCGTTACCGGCAGCGCAACAGGTGGTTGGGATAGCGGGTGGGATAAACAATTAGGTAATTGGGGAGGTGTTGCGGGTATTACCTGGACTAGCGATAATCAAGCCACCTCGCTCAATGTTACCGGCACTTATGGCAAAATTTCAACCCGCAGTGACGAGTCATGGGGAATGTACAATATAGTATTTCAACACAAAATAAATCCCAAAACGCTGCTGGTACTGCATCATGTTCATGGTTACGCCGGTGGCGTTTTATTAAATAATTTGAAATACACGAATGTAGTGAGAAATGCTGAATGGATTGGTTTTGTAACACACCTATACCATGATCTTACTGAGAATTTATCGATTGGCGTACGTGGAGAATGGTTCCGTGACCGGGATGGATTCCGCAATCCCTCTCCTTTCCGGGTTGCTGCGGCAACCAATATCGTAAACGGCGTGGCTAGCAGTTATGCGGGGAATATCAGCAGTGTCACTATTACCCCGGCCGATTATTATGCTGCAACCATCGGTTTAAACTGGAAAGCCGCAAAAACATTGAAACTTCGATCGGAGGCGTTAAAGAAGCTCAATATTCGTCCCAATATTCGCTATGACAGGGTCGATGCTTTGCATACAGCCGCTTATCGACCCTTTGCCGGCAATAAAGATCAAATTCTGTTCTCACTCGATTTCGTAATCCCATTTTAGGGACACACATCATAAAAAGGATAAAATGCAAATATCATCGGAAAAAACAATTATTCTGGATCATCCAGCGCAAGCTTTGGGCCCGACCTCACCTTGGCTTTATTAATTGAATCATCGCGTTGTTTCGTCGCCATTCTTTTATGAAATTCGGCAAATCTCAGACTCTCTTGCAATGTCTTTTCATGAGCGCGAATATTCGCGGAAGTATGTGACTGCAAATCCAGGCCTCTTCTTCCATAATAGTATGGACGCGCTTCGTATGCCGCCAGGATCCTTTTATTTTTCTGCAGATTTGATCTCGCTTCTTCAGCTACTGTTTCATAATAATGAACCAAAGCTTCGTGATCATTATTTGCAATACCTGTTGGCGCAATCAGTGACGCATTCATTTGAGCACACGCGCTCAGAATAATCAGCGTTAATATTCCTACTGATAATTTTAATGTTTTCATAATGAATACCTCCTCTAACTTATGGCACCATCTTAGTTTGATCAGCACTCCGTGTATATTGGGAAAACCCTTGTTTTTCATTAATGGAAACCATTAACCTTAGTGAAAACAATACCTTTCCAGAACTCACGGCAAATTCAATCTCACCGCTAATACGCTAATTTAAAAGATATCTTGAAATGAAACATGGCTTGAAATACTCAGGATGGCTGATATGTGCCCTGACAAGCGGCATTCTTTTTTGCTCGATATATTCTGATAATCTTTGCGCCAACAGTTTCAAAAAGTATCTTACCCAGCGCAAACTGGAATTCGGCGGCTGGATCCATGGCGGCGCAACACTCAATCCCAGTCAATCCGGGGGATTTAATGGCCCGGTTATTTTTGCCGACCAGGCCAATCGGTTCCAATTGAATCAATTTAATCTGTTTATGCGGCGCTCGGTTGTTTCCGAAGGAAAAACATGGGATTTTGGCGGGCGTTTCGATTTCATGTTTGGAACCGATGCCATTTTCACTCAGGCATTTGGCGTACCAGCCTTCGATGTCAATGACGGAACACCACTCAAAAGAAATGAGTGGGATCTCAATCTATGCTGCGATTCTACGCGTACCTACGGTATCGCTCTGCCGCAAACCTATCTGGAAGCCTATGTTCCTGCCGGTAATGGGCTCAATATAAAATTAGGCCACTTCTATACGCCTACCGGCTTCGAAACTGTTCCAGCACCTGACAATTTTTTCTATACGCGAGCGTATACGTTGAACGTCGGCGAACCTTTCACGCATACGGGGATGCTAGCCACGTATTATGTCAATCCAAACTGGCAAATTATGGGGGGCCCGCTGACAGGCAGCGCAACAGGTGGGTGGGATGCAGGCTGGGATAGGCACCTCAGTAATTGGAGCGGATTGGGAGGATTCACCTGGACCAGCGATAATCAAACCACTTCATTTCATCTTTCTGGAACCTATGGCGAAACTTCCGCGCGCAGCAGTGAGATTTGGGGGTTCTACAATATCGTGTTCAAGCACAGAATCACTCCCAAAACCTTGCTGGTTTTACACCAGGTTTATGGGCATGCCGGAGGCGTATTGCTGAATAATCTGAAATATACCAATGTAATCAAGGATGCCGAGTGGTTTAGCGCGCTCATACATTTATATTATGATTTGACCGATAATGTATCCATTGGCGCCCGGGGTGAATGGTATCGTGACGAAGACGGTTTTCGTAACCCCTCCCCGTTCCGTATCGCCGCTGCCACCAATGTCGTGAATGGCATCCCCGTCAGTTATGCCGGAAATCTCAATACCGTCACCATTACCCCGGCCGACTATTATTCCGTGACAGTTGGTTTAAATTGGAAAGCCGCCAAAACGCTTAAGCTGACCTGGAATGCGCTGAAAAAACTCACTATCCGCCCGAACATTCGCTATGACAGGGTCGATGCGTATAAAACCAACGCATACCGACCGTTTGACGGCAACAAGGACCAAATCCTGTTCTCACTCGATTTTTTGCTGCCTTTTTAGGAATTATGATAATTGTTGACATTGCAACCTAGCACAAATAGCTTGTGCATAAGGTTCATCCGACCGTTCCCTGTTCATTCATATAGCACATTGTGCTCATTATACCTCGCTTCTATCTCTGAGCTATGAAGCTAATATGACATCTTGTTGCTGACTACTGGTGGCTAGGCAGTATTCAAGCCAATCAATTCTGTGCGGTTACACTCATGCTTTCTTCGTACATATTCATAATTATTTTCTCTGTTCATGACATGGCATTCGCTTATCTCATTCCTCAATGTCAAAACGCACCATCATGGCGTGATCTTCATGGATCGTATTGTGACAGTGCATCACATATTTTCCCACGAAATCCCGGAATCGTATAAATACTCTCATGCGTTCATTCGGTCCCAGTACGAAGACATCTTTACGTCCTCTCTCATGTACCGGAATAGGCACTTCGATTCCATTCACAAACTTGTTGAGAATAATTCCCTCTTCCAAATGGATATGAATAGGGTGACTCCAGCCACCGGACGGATTGATTAAGTCCCAGATTTCCGCGCTGCCTTTAGTGATGGTGGCGCGTGCAGCATTGGCTTTCATGAAGCGATCATTAATCGATCACATACCGTTTTTGCGCGCAAATACCCAGTTTCTGACTCGTGCTGCTGCGATTTCTGTTGCGGTTGGCCTGCGTATCGGACGTAACACGCTAGGCACTTGGCTGACGTCAGCCTCAGGAGGCTCATGATCGACAATGAACTTGAGCACGCGCCTGCCAGGCGCCTTAACGTTATCGGGCCCTCGTGTATCATCCTGCTGTAGCCGATTGACGAGATAAAGTTCCGTTCCCAATGGATATTGGGAGAAGTCTACTACAATGTCAGCGCGTTCGGCCACGGCTAGCCTGACCCTGGTTTGATTGAGTAATGGTCTGGGCAGGAGATTACCGTCATTGGCAATGTAAGTAAATCGCTGTACTCTATTTGCAGCGCTAACCAGATGAAACTGGTAGAACCGGCTTGGCCCCGAATCGAGCAGGCGCAGACGATATTTACGACGGGCAACTTTCAGTACCGGTTCGATCTTTCCATTGACCGTAATCTTGTCGCCCAACGTGCCTTCGGAATCGAACTGGTCGTATATATGGATGCCATTCGCGTTAAAACGCAAGTCCTTAAATACTAGAGGATAGTCGTAGGGATAACTGGGCAACCGCAAAGCATTCGGATTGACATCATGTTCATCACCCGAGTCAAGTTCATCGAATAACAGGTAAAAGGCCGCTATTCCTCGAAGCGCATTAGGCGCAGTGAAATCCAGCGTGTGATCGTGATACCACAATGTGCCGAGCGCCTCGCGAATATCTCCGATACCGCCAAATTCATCGAGTCCTGCATAGATATTCGGATAGAAATGATCCTTAAATATACCGGGCGCATCAAGCGTTGGACCTTTTTTTGTCTTGCTGAAAAAGTCACCCGGAAAACCGTCGCTCTCAGACCCAACATGCAGATTGTGCAGATGCATGCTGATTTCGGGTGAGCCGAAACCGGTCAACGCTGTACTGTTGCTACCGTGGTCCTCTGGCAACTCATTATGCAAACGGACGATGATCGGACGACCGTAGCGTGCAAAAATCGTAGGATTAAGATGGGGATCGCCGCTTTCAGTTCGACCAACGTAGTTCCAAACCAGCTGAGATGGATAATCGGATGAAAAACATGATTGGTAATCGCTTCAACCTTCAACTCATAAAGATCTGCCTCGTCCGGCTGAAGAATCGGTGCAGCGAAGAATTCGTCCCAGCGCTGATGACTGGCACGCCCGACTTCGCCGACGTCGGTATTGGCATCCTTTTGCGGCGGCGGTAAGGGACCTGCAAACAGATCAGTTTGCTGCAACGGTTCTCCCACCACAGGTAATTCCTGTTGCCACGGCGTAGTCGGCGGACTGGGCGGCAATGACGGGACAACTACTTGCGCTGCACTTTTGCGTGAGGTCAATATTGCCGGCGCTGCCAGAATTGTGGCACCAGTCGTCTTAAAGAAAGCACGTCTTGATTGGTTCACGGCAAAACAAGGAGAATCATCTCGCATACAGTCATCTTTCGTGTTTTTCATGATATCTCCTTACTTCATATTTTCTCACCAATAAATTTGGTCGTTTCCTGGTGTAACTGGATGCTTCTCTCGTTTGATTGTTATTATTTCTTCGAACATATCGGTTTTAGAAAATTCAGAAGCCAATTGTATATTCCTGTAATCTATCAGCACAAGTTGAACAAAATAGTGCAATTGCCTAAAAAATAAGGCCTTAAGCTAGCAGCGATTAATAATCCCGACCGGTTTAAATTATCCATTTATATCATGTCGACTTTCAACATGCCGTTCCAAATGCGCTTCCACATCCCTCTGACTAAACCCAATCGCACTGGCGACGCGATCCGCGTGGCTTACTTTGGAAATGCCTTCAATCAGGCGGTGTGTCGGACCTTGCGGCATGAATTCAACTTGCAGGTAGCGGCCAATGCTGTCTTTCTGCAGCAGTTCACACAGCTCATGGTTGTGCGTGACCAGCAAAGTGCTGGCACCGAGTTTATGGAATCCTTTCAGGATATATTCCGAGATGGTCATTTTTTCTTCAAACGTCGTGCCTTCGGATAATTCATCCAGTACCACCAGACTGAGTGGAGTGGCATTAAAGAAAATCTCCTTGGTGCGCTGCAATTCATGGCCGAAGCGCCCCATTGCGGCACTGAGCTGGCCGGGGTCAGGAACCTGATAATAGAGACGTTCGGCCGGAACCAGTTGCCCTTGCATAGCGGGAATATAGCAACCGATTTGCCCAAGTAGTTGAATTTGCACCACGGTCTTGCAATACGCTGTTTTTCCGCCGCTATTCGGGCCAGTGATGATCAACACGCGCCCTGCCCGATCGAGGTGGATATCGTTCGGCACATAATCTGGAATTGACCGTATCAGTAGCGGATTCCGGGCTTGACTTACGGTTAGGCGGTGCTGCTTCTCATCAAGAATCTGCGGCAATACTTTGTCACCGATAATCGATTGACCATAGCGGCGAAAAGACAACAATTCATCCAGCATGCCAAGTGCCTCAACCGCTTTGGCTAATTCAGGGCTTTCGCGGAATTGCTTGCGTAAAGGGTAAATGATCGAATCGCGATCGGATACGCCCATCGCCAGTAACAGAATCGGAAACACCGGGACGGTGAGCGCCAAAATGCCATAACCGATGTAAGACACATTGAACTGCGGCATGAAGTTTTCAAAGAAAAACAGAATACCGTACGACGCGGCAAAGAAAATCGCTATCGGGATGAGTTTAAATAAGGTGGGCCTGAAGCGCGAAAACAGATCGAAGGCCGATTTTTCTTTTTTGCTTTTAAACTTGCTGCCGGAAACATAAACCGGGCCTTTCATCAATGAGTAGGTGCGCGATCGGCCGAAATCACGAAAAGCATCCAACAGCGTGCGCAAATGAGCAGACTGTGGCTGTGGAACTTGTGCAGCGCCTTCAACCAGATCCACGGCAAATTCGGTGCCGTCCACGTATTGCCGATAACCATAGCCACCGAATTCCAGTTTATCGGTACGACTGCTCGGATCTTCGGTTGTCAGGCCACCAACAAATTCGCCATATAACAGATATTTCAATGATTTTTCTCCGGAAGCCGCTTTGCTCACAAATTTCGTGATTGCATCAAACAATTGCGGATCCGATTCCATCTCAAGCAATGCCATCTGTTTCTGTTGCAATATTCCCGCATTCTGATTCGGGCGGGCAATGGAGCGATACAGCGCCAGTCGGCCAGCTTCAGTTTGGGTTTGATTGATCGTATGAAACAAGGTCTCTGCTTCAATCGCTTCAAAGGTTTTCGCATCCAGCGCTTCATAATCGTTTTCGGCGGGACGGATAGCCTCCATTGTTGTAGGTTGTTCGGAATCGGATAAGATAAATTTCTTGCGCCAAATATCAATCATATGAAAAGTTTGTTTAAGGTTTTTTCGGTTTTTATGGGTTGCCAGCAAGCAAGGCTGCCTGAACGTGTAAAATACGCATATTTGCAATGAAACACAACACAATGACATTTCCTGCTCACTCGCACAGTATTTCTTACGATGCGATCTGTTAACAAAGTGCTACGCCTGGTTGTTTTTATCGCCGTGGCAAGCGCTATTGCGCTTGCAAGCTGGTATTACACCCGGCCAAAACCATTGGAAGTGGATTTGGCCGTCATCACCACAGGCGATGTGGAAGCCACGATAGTCAACACGCGTGCAGGGACGGTCAAATCCTGCCAGCGATCCAATCTTGCACCCATAACCGGTGGGAAGATTGTAAAAATCCGGGTAAAAGAAGGTGATCATGTGCAAAAAGGACAGGTTTTGCTGGAGCTATGGAATCAGGATTTAAAAGCGCAGCGTGAACTGGCGCAACGTCAACTCACCATGGCGCAGGAACGGCGCCGCGAAACCTGCATCCTGGCGGAGAATGCTCAGCGTGAATCAATCCGTACGCAACAGTTGGTGGAACAGGGCTTTGTCAGTTCGCAGCGGTTCGACGATGCTCATGCCAACGCACGTTCCCGTCAGGCCAGTTGCGAAGCGGCCATTTCCGACATCAAGCGCGCCGAAGCGCAGATCCACGTATCCCAGGCCGGAATTGACCGCACCATCATCACGGCCCCGTTCTCCGGTGTAATTGGAAAAATTTCCGGTGAGCTGGGTGAATTCACTACGCCCTCACCACCGGGCATCCCTACCCCGCCGACAATTGATCTGATCGACGACAATTGCCTGTATGTCACCGCGCCAATGGATGAAGTCGATGCGCCCAAAATCAGGGTGGGACAGGAAGCACGTGTCACGCTCGATGCCATGCCTGAGAAAATATTTCCGGGAAAAATACGACGCATTGCGCCCTATGTCACTGAGATCGAGAAACAGGCACGCACCGTGGATATCGAAGTGGATTTTTTGCATATCCCTGCCGATGCTTTGCTGGTGGGTTACAGTGCCGATGTAGAGGTGATCCTTGAACGCAAGGAAAATGTAGTGCGTATTCCGACTCAGGCCATCCGGCAAAATAATAAAGTCTGGAAGGTAGATGACAATCATCAGTTAGCCGAAGCGTCACTTGAAACCGGTTTGAGCAATTGGAGCTTTACCGAAGTCCGCGGCGGCTTGAAAGCAGGTGATCAAGTTCTGATGTCTTTTGATCAAGACAACATCAAAGCGGGTGTTGCCGTACAACCCAAACCGCAATAATCATGATACGCCTGACTGCCATAACGCGTACATTCCATATGGGTGATCAAATGGTTTATGCATTGAATGACATCAATCTGCAAATCGCTTCAGGAGAGTACGTTTCAATTATGGGGCCTTCCGGCTCGGGAAAATCCACATTGCTGAATATTCTTGGCTTACTCGACAAGCCTGATAGCGGATGTTATGAACTGGATGAAAAGCGCGTCACCGATTTATCAGAAACTGAACAGGCACAAATCCGCCGTGAAAAAATCGGCTTTGTTTTTCAATCGTTCCATCTGGTTCCGCGCTTGACCGCTGCAGAAAATATCGAACTGCCGTTAACGCTCAGCGGCATGCCTTCTGAGCAACGGCAAATACGCGTCAATGAGGCGCTGCAGGCTTTCGAATTGAAACAGCGCGCGCAACACCGACCGGCAGAGCTTTCCGGTGGCCAGCGCCAGCGTGTGGCGATTGCGCGTGCAACCATCATGCAACCCAGCGTTATCCTGGCAGATGAGCCTACCGGAAACCTGGACCATCAGATCGGTGCTGAAGTTATGGCACTATTGGAAAATTTGCATCATCGAGGGACCACATTGATTGTCGTCACGCACGACCGGGAATTAGGCGCACGTGCACATCGTCAGATCGGCATGCGAGATGGAAAAATTCTAACGGATCAAGCCGATGACGCTGGTTGACACATTACAAACCTCATTTAAAACAGTGTTGAGTTATCGTCTCCGCTCATTGCTGATCGTACTCGCGATGGCTTTAGGTGTAGCCGCGGTAGTGATATTGACAGCTTTGGGTGATGGCGCAAGAAATTATGTAATCAATCAGTTCTCTTCCATCGGAACCAATCTGCTGGTGGTGTTACCCGGGCGGGCGGAAACATCGGGTTCATTCCTGGGTGCAGTATTAGGTCAAACACCACGCGACCTCACCCTAAAAGATGCACAATTGATCGGCCGTTTGCCGCAAGTGCGGCGTTATGCACCGCTCAATGTGGGTGAAGCAGAACTATCTGCTGCCAATCGCTTGCGCGCTGTGACCGTGCTAGGCAGTAATGCCAATCTGATACCTATCCGGCATATGAAGCTAGCACAAGGAAATTTCATGGCGCAGGGCGCTGAGAGCAATGCCCAAATTGTTCTCGGTGCAAAAATAGCCAATGAATTTTTTCCTCGCACGCAAGCTGTCGGGCAGCGCATTCGATTAGGCGACAGCCGATTTCTAGTCTCCGGTGTTCTGATGTCGCAGGGTGAAACCATGGGATTCAATACCGATGAAATTGTCATTATTCCGATTGACTATGCACAAACCATGTTTAATACGACTTCACTATTCCGCATCCTGATTGAAGCCAAGAGCCATAACGAAATCGAACCCGCAAAACAAGCAGTGCTAGCAACCATGAAACAAAGTCACGATGGAGAAGAAGATATCACCGTGATTACGCAAGATGCCATTCTCTCGACCTTTGATCGCATTTTGCAAGCATTGACCATGGCGGTCGCGGGAATTGCCGCGATCAGTCTGATTGTTGCCGGTATTTTAGTGATGAATGTCATGCTGGTTGCGGTCAGCCAACGCACCGCAGAAATCGGCCTGCTGAAAGCCATCGGAGCAACCTCCGCCGATATCCGCCGCCTGTTCTTTGCCGAAGCGATTTTGTTGTCGATGGTAGGCGCTATTTTAGGGTTTCTGTTAGGCCAATTCGGCAGCTTGATGCTACGTCTGGCATTACCGCAGCTTCCCGCCTGGCCACCGGCATGGGCAACTATCGCAGGGATTATGGTCGCATTAATAACCGGAATTCTAGCCAGCATACTGCCTGCCAGTAAAGCAGCTCAACTGGATGCAGTAAATGCACTGGGAAAGAAATAACTTTAATAGCACGTTCCATTTTATTTTTTGTTCGCTGGCAAGCCATCATCCCAAGCTTGTTATCAACCACTCGCAATCCCGACATACTGGCCAGCGAAATTGGATCTGATTTAATGTGATCCAGTTGTTAATCCTTATAAAAATCACGGTTTTTCTTTGGTTGATTTACCATTCTCATCAGAAGCATCGGTATCATGTTTTGTAACATCATCCGGTCCATAGGCCGACATTTTCGGTCTATCCATCAAATGCCCATCGGGCGTTCTTTTGGGTTCATTACAAGCAGCCAGAACCGAAACTGAAAATAGTCCGGCTAGAAACAAATATTTTGTCGTCATATTTTTGCTCTCCTATACACAAGTCGTTAGCTTAATCCAATCAAGGTACGGATATGAAATTATTATTCAATATATGAAAATTTTTCGAGAGTAAATTTATCCATATACAATCCTGGTATGCATGTACTTGCTTTGCTGCGATGGTTTGCAGCCTACTTTGGCTCTTGTAAACGTAAGAGCAGTGCAAGTAGAGCAGTGCAAGTATTTTACCAATTTCTGAAATGCAATCGATCGATGGGATACGGCTGCTATAATTCTGAATCAGGGTTAATTCAAGATGATCATAAAAATGAAAGAACAAATAAAGGAGCGCTCGGAGTTCGCACGTTGGAGTTTCAAGCACGCATGTCTGTCTGCAGCTATTGCTGCTGTCGCTGTCCTGGGATATCGTTTTGGCATAATGAACTACCAAGTGGCATTGATAATTCTTATTGGCGGAGCAGCACTTGGCATGATGGCCATACTTTCTGCCGTTGTTAGCATTCTCGCCATTATCACCTCAGTCGACACTAAAGTAACAGGTATGCTCTTAGCGCTTGCTGGACTGACACTTGGCCTTGCAGTTGCGGCACCCGTTTTTCTCACCATTCAGGCGGGATATAAAGTACCCCGTATTCATGATATCACCACTGATCTGCAAAACCCACCTGACTTTGCAGCCATACTTACTTTGCGCACAGCGGAACACAATCCGCTAGACCGGAAAACACCCGCTAATCTAACTGAACTTCAGCAAGCGGGATATCCCGACCTTGGTTCTTTGCTGATCAATAAAGATCCGAGTCAAGTTTTTACCGAGGCTGTCGCGCTCGCCAAAGCGTGTGACTGGGAAATCATAGCAGTCTCTGCCGAGGACGGTATCATCGAAGCAACCGCTACAACCCGGTTTATGGGTTTTAAGGATGATATTGTGATTCGCGTTTCCGCTAAAGCAAATAAAACGATCGTTGATATGCGCTCCGCCTCTCGTATCGGAATCAGCGATATGGGGACCAACGCTACGCGCATTAAAGCGTTCTTGCATGAACTTAACAACGTCAAGTAGCAACATAAGAAAATTATAGAGTGAAGTATTCATAATCAATGGCTCTCGTCAGTACACAACACACTCAGGCTGGTAACTTTGAATGCAGATACACGATTTTCTTAATTACTACTCTTAACCTTGGGATTTTGCAGAAACCAAAACCAATGTCAGGATAAGTAGAAATCCAGGCATCACATATTCTAAAACCAATCCCAAAACCGATACAAATAGTTTCTCAATGGTTTGATAGCCTGTTAAAAATCAGCTTGGATGAAGTTTGATCTTGACAAGACCTGCCAAATACACCATCATCGCCCCCGCAAAATGAAATTGTAATGATTTGTAGAAAAACAATCGGCCTAGTCGATTTCAGTTTGAAAGCATCGAAACAGTAGCGAAATGCAACTTCGAATCCCGTGATTGCTTCAATCTGATATAATCCTCCGGTTGCTTAACAAACTGGAAATAATTAGATTGTACTTAAGCGCCCGTAGCTCAGTTGGATAGAGTACTTGGCTACGAACCAAGGGGTCGTGGGTTCGAATCCTGCCGGGCGCGCCAATTGATTGAATAATCTCATTACAATTCAATATACGGAATTATCTGTTTTCTAGTCATTACTCAAATGGCCAAGTAGCTCAGTCGGTAGAGCAGAGGACTGAAAATCCTTGTGTCGGTGGTTCGATTCCGCCCTTGGCCACCAAACAAATCAATAAGTTATCAAATAAAACCCTAAGTGCTTTTTTGTCTCTTAGGTATCGTGTAAGGCTGATGTAAGAAATCCCTGTGAATGACTGATCAATGAAAAGTAATCAGTCATTAAATTTTTCTTTTTTCACTACAGTTATTTTTTTATCTGTCGATAGAGCAAGGGCACAACATCACGCTTTATGAAAGATGCCAGGGGAATTCGTCAGAGTTTCTCTGGTTATCCCAAACACTGATAATTTTCTGCGTTAAAGAAACCCATAATAAAAAACCAGTACGCATGGCTTTGTGAATGCCAAAAGGTGCGTACTGGATGAGTCAGTTACCAATCAACATGGCCTGAATGACTGACTAACTGATAACGCTATGAGCGAGTAATTTCAATAACGAGTCAACTACTTTGATGTTGACATGATGTGTTTGGATTAAATAAAAAAACCCGCCATAAAGACGGGCATTGGGTAACACCTCTATTTCGCGGTGTATGTAAGGTCTTGGAAAATATCTTTGATTTGGAAATAAGAAAGCGGTGTTTGCATACTACGTGCTTTTTCTGCCGCTTCATTAAGCGTTGCGTGCGTAGAAATGAGCTGCCCCTTTCCTCCTAAGCTACAATTTTGTCGTAAAGTTAAAATGAATCCATTAAGTCCATTTGTCATTATGCGAGTCCTTTTAATAAGTCAATGAATAGCTGTCCTGATTGATCTGCTGCGTTTTGTATGCCGTATAAAAGTAATTGCCCTCCTTGATTTAAAAAGTAATCATTTGTGGTTGATTCTATAGCGTCAGTTCTTCGCTTAAAATCTTATCTAATGAAGCAATTACTGCTTTTCGTTCTGGGCTATCTAGTCTCATTAATGAGATAGGCGGTAAATCAAAATGGCTATCAATCTGGAAATGCCCGTAAACTATTTCTTCCAGGTATGTCGAAAATAAATTATCTTGGATTTCCATTATTTGGGCACCTGTTACCGGAACTCCGGCATCTTTCAAGGCCACTGCAAGCCAATCGACTCTTTCAAAATATAAATTAGGTACAGTGTCCGTTAAAGTTTCTTCAAAAATCCTTCCCCCTGCTTCGTTGTAAACTCTATCCCTTATTGACGCACTTTTGTTAACCTTTGGTGATTGATACTTAACACCCTGATTGCCATCGATTCGGAGTGCTTTTGATCTGAATGGATCAATGTTTCTCTTGCGCCATTCAACTGCGACTTGTACGTTATCTGTGGGCATTCCTTTATCTCGTAGCTTATAAACCATCTGGCGGGATATACCTAAGCTACGGGCAAGATCAGTTATTTGCATAATTTGTTAAATCCTTTTAAACAGTGTTTTTGTAAGACTGTTAACCTATGGGAAAAAATCGTAGCCTAGAACGTTAATGGGGCCTGAAATACCCTTACGGTATAAAGCCACAGAGGAACCTATAAAACACATAATAATCAATATGTTATATTAATTGAAGTATGTTTGCTGTCCTGCTTTCATTCTATATTGACAAACTTATCCATAAATTCATGCCCGCTACCGCTCCATTCGTCAATTACTTTATGCTCTTCCGTTTTAAGTGATACCAAACTAATTCGATCTTCAATGAAATCAACATATTTTATTTTCCAAATTACACCCCCATGCTTCTTGGTATATCTATGTGCAGAGGAAATAACTATTTTCTCCGGCCATGTTAAGTTTTCGTAATCATTATTCATAGTTCAATCTCCTTTTTCATTTAGCGGTTATATAGTTTCTTCTAGTGTCTTAATAAACTCAACATTCTCACGTTTCGATTACCTTCAAGCCATTAGACAATCACGCTGGCAGGCTTCTTAATCATTGCAATGATCCCTTTTCGATTAATTCAAGTGCGTCATACTTAGCCTTGGGTATTGTCATTTCAAAGCTGTATTGATCGCGGATAGCAATGGTTAGAATCACGTTGTCCGGATCGCTATCCACATCGGTAATGATTGCTCGTTGTGTGTTGGAATTCTCTGTCAGTATCGCCAATACTTTGTTGCGTCGTTCTTCCCGTTTCAATTCCGCAATGATCGCCGGTTTGTGTTTGCGTAATCGTTGGATTAACTCTTCGGTTATTTTTTCGGGCGGCGATAACTCAAGATAATCGCCGTCAGCTTTAACCGTAAAGTTTTGTCCTCTCAGTTCTTTTATTATTTCGATAGCGTTCATCAAAATCTCGCTGTTCTTAAGTTGCTGAAAGAATATCTTTAGCTAGTTTGATAGCTTCTTTTCCGGTCAGCAGAATCATTCGGCTTTCTTTCCCAAAACTGATATTTAAACCAGTGTCAATACATGAATCGCTTGCGTATATTTCGATATGGACAGTGCTGTCTTCATTAGTCACGTCTCCAATAAATTGAACTGCTGAATAAGTTTTACTGTGCATAACACCATGTAAGCGATTATCTTCTTCTCTGATTTCGTTCAGTTGTTGCGAAATGTCAATCACGTTGTCCTTTTTCATATTCTCACGCATTTCTGGGTTAGTGGTGTTCTATCCGCAACATTGTCACAATCCTTATGTGGTAAGGGTTTGGGCGTTGCACTTAGATTTTGTGTTGCTGCAACATTTTCTCTATGTGCAACATTTGTGGCGTTGTTGCACTTAGGTAAAGTATCTGCAACATCATCCGCAACGCTCAAAGCCTTATGAATATTAGTTTGTGGCGTTGTTGCACTTAGAAGGGGGGTAGAGGTGTGTTTTGTTAGGTACTGTTCAAATGCATCGGTAAATTGATCAAGTTCGTAACCTCTTGGAGTTTCATAGCCGATACGAACAGTCTTTGAATATATACCGTAACCCTTTAGCTTATTTGCTAATTGTTTGGGAGAAAGTGATTTTCCTCTATTGTAGGTTTGCCAGGACTTCTCATCATCAGAAACCAGTACCGCTATTAAATCGGCTGTACTGATTTTGTCTGTGCCTTTTGTTTCAAAAACTTCCCGAATGTCCGCAAGCAGTTCATTTGCCGTGCTTTGGTTGTTCCTTGATGCATTGAATATTTGCAATGCCGCTTTGGTCGCTGTATCAGGCCAATGTTCGCCAGCAACATAAGCGACTTGTAGCAATGGTTCTATGTTGTCCTGGTCGCGGTCACCAAGTTCATCAGGCAATATTGGACGGGTCTGTCTAACTGCGTTTGAGTGGTCCTCGGAAAATCTTGCTAACTGTGCCGTTAACCGCTCAAACAAAAGTGGCTCAGCAAATCGCAAGCGGTCGACCTTCTCATCCTGCTTTTTGCGTCTCAGCTCAATGATTATTGATCTGCTTGTTACGGTTTCAGCTAACTTGACTGCATTGATACCGGCGATTGCTTTCATGCCCCATACCGTGAAACGCTTTGGTTCAAAATCATCACCAGCAGCAACACTGCGCCAAACAAAGGCAGAATCTCTGGTATGACCAGCATTCAGCAATCCTCTCAAGTCCTCGTTGTCCTTGAGTACCGTTTCAATTTCATCAACAAACAAAGTAGGCTGATATTTTTCAATCATGCGAAATAACACGCTCGGGCTGATACCACTTAACTGAGTAGCACGGGGTGCAAGCTTGCCAAGTAACGTTAATAGCTGAGTTTTGCCGCAGCCCTTCTCAGGTGCATTAATTAAAGCAATCGGGGCGGTATGAATCACATCAACAAACCAGCAAGATGCAAGCCATAGTGCGGCAATATCCGCTTGGTGCTTATCCAAAACAATGAAACGTCTGATTGTTGCCGATATTTCGTCTAGTAATAATGCTGAATTTACTGGCTCGGGGTATGGCTCAACATCAGGAAAAGGCGCGTTATCACCAGCGGCCTGTTTGCGTGCTTTTGATACAGCCCTATCCAGGGCTGTAACTCGATTGATACCCCATTTATCAGCTTCAGCTTGACGAACCTTTTCATAATCAAGCGGGTGCAGTTTCGCCAATCTTGCGAGTGTCTCTTGCATGGTTTCAGTAGATTGCTCAGCAAATGCAGCTTGCTGCTCTTGTGTAGCTGGGATAGTTTCAAAGGACATTCTTGATGACCTCCCAAGCCGGGTGGATCAAGGTAGACGCTGAATATCTCGGATCATTCTGCTGTGCTATGTCAAAATTGAAAGCCGTTAAAACTTTCGGTTTAACTTTGAGAACTTTCTGAACGAGTGCCTTAACTATTTTTTCTTCTCCGTTATGATGCACGATTTGAACGGATAAGCCAGCCAAGTAAGCAAAGATCAATTTATCAATATTTGCATCAGCAGGAATGACGATACGCGGGAAAGCTGCACCAAGCTTCCAGTCAGTGGAAACTAATATCCTGTGTGTCGGCACCAACCCGTTACTCCTTAAATCACTTAATCTTCGACCGTACGGCGGGTATTTCTTTATGGTAGAATTTGCTTTCATTTTATAGGTTCCTCAGTAAATCCCGCTCAAAGGCCATTGGGCGGGATTCCACATCAATCAAATTTATTATTTTCAATAAACTTTTCAGCTGCCTCTGTAACTTCTGATTGAGTAGCCTGTGGCAATATTTTTTCGCAAAACTGCTTAATAAAATTATTGAAGTCACTGGTGTAAGGAATGTGACCATTCACTGAGAAGGCTGCAATGGCTTCTAACAATTTGCTTTTAAGCTTCTGATCTTTCTGGATTTCTCTAAAGATAGTGTCACGTCGAGCAATACAAAATTGACTTCGAGAAACTTTCATGTCTTGAATCAATTGGTTAATTTCTTGATCTGCTTCATTTAAAGCTTCACGCGATAATTCAGCCAGTCGCTTAGCAGATTCCAGTCTTCCGCGCTCTGCTTCAATTTGTTGTCTCGGTTTATCCAGATCGGAAAACTCGATTTCTCCCAAAACAACCCTCTTTTCAAGTTGCCTGTAGGAAGTCTCAAGATTATTAATATTTCGAGTAATTTCGCTCGCATAGTCGTCTGCTTCGTTCGCCTTTAGCTGTATCTTTTCCTTGCTGGTCAATACAGCATTGAGCTTTGCTTTGATTGCTTGGAAGTTATCAGTAGTCACGATTAAATACCTCCGTTTAATAGCGCGCGAATGTCTGCGACTTTCCAGGCTAAACGACCATTGATTCTTATCGGGCGTAATGGCCCATTCTCTAAACAAGCCCAAGCCCTTAGAGTTTGCTCCTGTCTGTTTAGATAAAATGCAGTCTGTTTGGTGGGGAGTGATGGTTTAGTTACTGTTTCCAGCGGTGGAAAGGTTTGTTTATTTGTTGCGGTTACCATAGTTAATTGTCCTTCGCCTTACGGCAGTATTGATGACAATTCAATGATATTCGTGCAAAAACCCGCTGTGGTCTTAGCGAGCTTAGATTCTGCTTAGTGTCCTTAGATTCTGCCTAGACTCTGCTTTTATTCCACTTTTCAAGTATTTTTTCACATGCGCCAATTGAAAATGCTCTTTGTTCGCTCTTTCCAGTTAACCACACAACATTTCCTCTGCCGGGCTTAATTAAGATATCAGGATAAGAACCGACACTGGCCCATTCTTGAAGTTTTTTCATCACGTCCTCAACTGCTGCGCGTCTTCCAGTTACACGCTCGATTTCGATCGCGGCTTTAACAGCAAGCTTACCGACAGCATTATGCGGCTCAAACTTTGATTCTATTTGGTTTGCTTCTTCGGGTGATTCGGTACCGATCAGCAATAAAGATTTGAAGGGTTTTATTTCTTGCTCTGGCAAATATTCGAGATATTCTTGAATTGCTGCATGGAGGCTTTTTTTTGATTGCGTTTCCGTTATTTCTGGGTCAGTTAAATTTCCAATCGCATTTAAAACTTTTGCGGCTGAATACTGCTTTGGTTTTAGGTTTGTGATGTTGCAATCCGATTCATAGCAAAGTTTATTTCCAAAATAGGTTGCCATAATTTCCCATTTCTCATCCCAAGAAAGCTCTTTTCCGTTAACACTCAAATTTTGTTCAAGCTTAAAGCATCCTTTCGGTAAGAAATCTGAAAGATCGGAAGTAACTTGCTTTTTAAGGCGGTTTAATAATATTTCATCCACTACTTACCCCTTCAAGTATTCCCTTCAACAAATACCACCCCAGGCGGTGAAGGTCTCCGCTGTTCGCCCCGTCGGGCTAGGGGTGGTTAATCTTTAAAAATTACTTAACTGATTTGATTTCATCTAAACCACGATATTCCTCAAAGTGCTTTAATCGACTATCAGCATTTCTTGCAATGCCGTAAAGAGTGCGAATTTGGTCTAGCGAATGTGCAATATGAAAAAGTAAATCTGGTACTTCTTCGATTGATTGAAAATTACCACCAGATTCATCTTCGTTAACTAAACATCCAATACCAATAACTGTTTTTTGCAATGAAATTGTTGCGCAATCTGCAAGATCATCCGCCCCAGAAAACCACTTTAATTCTTCTTTAGTTAAAGTTGGCGCTGCCCGATCCCATAATTCCATCATTATATTAGTGGTATCACATACACCTTTAATGCCACTGGTTTGTACTTCTGCGGTAGAATCTTCATTAGCCATGATATGACACTCCTTTAAAGTGTTGCGTTGTGGTTAGGGGCTTCAGGTGCGCAAACACTTGATAACCCCGCTTATACCTGATTCCGTCAGGCGACGGTGTTGCTCTGTTTCACGCTGGTAATCGTTTCAGCGGTTTAATATCCGGTTTTGGTTGCTTCTTTGCCTGCCATAAATCCCATTGCGTTTGCATTCCCAGCCATACATCAGGTGTTGTGCCAAGCCATGCAGAAAGACGTAATGCCATTGAGGCGGTTATTCCAGCTTTACCGTTTAACACCTTGGATAGCGAGACGCGGGAAACTTGCAATTCCTTGGCGGCTTGGGTAAAGGTCATTTGTTCCGGTAGCCAATCCCTTAAAACTTCGCCTGGGTGTGCTGGGTTGTGAATTCTGCTCATGTTTTCCAATTAATGCTGCTTTATCCAATCCCGTAGCGCGTCATTAATTCGTGTTTGCCAGCCGTTACCGGTTGCCCTGAATTGCTCCAAAATTTCAGTATCTATGCGGAGTGTTACTTGCTCTTTTTTCCCGCTCCCTTGCGGCCTTCCGCGTGCTCGCTTGAATTGCTGCAATTCTTCATCCGTTAAAGGTGGATTGTCCGGATCGGTAAGCGCGGCTGCTGTAATCTGCGCGTCTTCTTCCGGTGTATTGAGCAGAATCTTCCGTCCTGATTTAGTCGTTAAGTACTTTTGCATAGTGTCTTTTCTCTCGGTTGTTGGCCTTGCGCAAGCTGATTATTCGCCGGTTATTTTCATGACCAACATAAACTACACAATATAATCTTTCTCCAATTGGCGCCAAGGCAATCATGCGAATTTCCCCATACTCGCGCCGCATGTCCTGCCATATCAGCGCATCATCCCAATCAATGAATACCGCTTCAGTCAGTGATACACCATGCTTTTCCTTATTTATTGCATCCTTGGCAGCATTGCAAATCACTTTCATATATTAATGTAGTTATGTTTATTATCGGAGTCAAGAATTATTTGTAGTTATATTTATTTCTTTACAACGCGCAAACCTGCTTGTGTCGATGCAAAATTAATTCCGGCTTCCTGCAATATCCATTCCTCAATTTTCACATGCCACACGCGCAATAAATCAAGTGGGCGGCGTATGTAGTTTTGTTCTCTAACTCCTTGCGGCTTGTGCCCCTGAATCTGTGCAGCGATACCTGCTGGCATCTCGATCCATTCACACAAACTGGCAAAAGATCGTCGTAGTCCATGCAAAGTTAAATCTAATCCGGCAATTGAACACGCTTTTCTGTGGGCTATAGATGGGTCGGTTAAGCGGCCACTTGCAGCGGCAGGGCTTGAAAATACCCATTCATTGCGACGGGTAAGGGTGGAAAGCAAATTAGCCACATAAGGCGTTAATGGAATGATTCTAAAATCATCTACTTTGTCATTGATCGTTAAACTATTCCATTGGAAATCTATATCTTGCCAACGTAAAGAAGCGATTTCTTCGCGGCGTGCGCCGGTCAGTAAAAGAGTTTGCAAATATGCAGATATGACAGGATTCTGAATTTGTTTGATTACCTTAAACCATGTGGGCAATTGTTCGCGCTGTAACACGTCGTGTTTAACTTTGGCTTTGCCCAGACTCTCTCGGGCATCATTATTCTGTGCTGGATTGCTTGTCACAATGGCTTTATACGTTGAATGTCTTCCGCACCAATTCAGAAAAGCTCTTAATAATCGTAGAGCAAGCCGTGCGCGTGTCGGTCGGGTCATGGCTTCGGTCTGTGCCCACTCAGTCACTAATTCTGGCGTTAAGTCTACCAGTCGAATTTTAGCAAGTGTGGCAAGTGATCCAGGCTCTGTCAGTTTTTTACTTCGTTTGCGTGTATCTCCACCGGCTTGCATAACTTTGTCATGGTCGCGTATGTGCAGCTCTGACCATAGCGGCTTGCGGGCAGTCACATATTCTTCCCATGCTTGACCTACTGTAACGATTTCACGCGCTTCCTGCGCTTTCCTAGCTGCTTCTGAGGCTTGTTTTGCAGCTTTTTCTTCTGCTGCTTCTTGACGCGGGTCTATGCCTTGATCGGTTTTAACTTTTAGTCGGGCTGCTTCGGTTTGTGCGTCTGAGATACTCCACGCTGGATAGTTGCCGATGGTTATACGCATGGTTTTGCCGTGTAGCTCAGTTTGGAATATGTAAGATTTTGTACCGCTGGCGGTAACTCGCAATCCCAAGCCGGACTGTTTCCCATCCCAGAAGATAGATTGCTTTGCCCCTGGTTTGCACTTGAATGATGCGACTCGTTCGGAAGTGAAGTTATCCCATTTCATTTTTGATTATTTCCCGTGTAAGGCTGGTGTAAGGAAATAATATCAAAATAACGGAACACCAATCAACACCAATAATAGGTAATATTCTGCAACTTATTTGTTTTTAAAGAAAATAATAATTATTTGAATAGCAATCAACACCGATAAACGGAATTTAATGAGGACTGAAAATCCTTGTGTCGGTGGTTCGATTCCGCCCTTGGCCACCAAATAAAACAATAAGTTACCTAATATACCCCAATAGTAATTTTCTTATGGGGTTACGCGGGGATTATATTGCAACTATATGGCAACCATTACTGGATTGACCTCTTAAGTGTTTTCGCCGGACTTAATTATTTTGCTTAAGGTCAAGTTAGTTTCGCTCATTAATCTAACTCCAATACTTCTCGAATTTTCGTGAATTTTTCTCTTCTCAATTACCGGTAATTACCCGCTTCGTTGTTAGCTCAAAATCACAAAAGCCAATACTACCGAAACTTGAAGTAGTCCCGAAAAGTTCGGGCAGCTGAATGGCTATGCTAAGGTTTTATTTTCTGTATGATAATTTTTATCGATAAAATGAGTGCAGAAAAGGAGCAAGAAACGTAGAAATCATTCATCGAAATTTAAATCAAAAGTTGCATTGACTGCGATCAAGAGTAATCAGTCGCTGACTGAGCTCTCTCAACAATATGGAGCAATCTGATCGTGAACTGGAGAAACAGTTGATTGAGAACAGCAGCGAAATTTTTGCAGCGGGTAAGCGACTGGTGCCGGATAGAAGGTTGGAAAGTCAGTCGTTACAGACGAAGATTAGTCAATTGACCATGTAGAATGATTTTTTGTCCAAAACGCTGGATCGCTATACCGGCCACAGTTATGAACCCAGTAAATTGCGGAAAGCAGATCAATGGTTAAGAAAATAACTCCTAAGTTATCTGTCCCAAAAATAAGGCCCACTTCTAGGTCTCTTTGCAAGGATTCTAAATCATTGGAGAGTTCCTCACGCAATGTCGCTTGATAGAATTCCGCAAGGTGGTTTGGTAATACAAACAATATAGATTAACCCAATTCAAAACTGGTGATCCCATACATCCGCTCAAAATCCAGTGCGGGCATATATTTGGTATACATCCTCGATGTTTCAAAAATAATCCGCAAATCATGGCGTTCAACTAAAGCTCGCGTATGGGGATTATTCTCACAAATATCCAGGAATACCGGTTGATTTTCCTTTACAGAAGCAAGTAATCCCAACCATAGAGTCTCGGCTAACAATGGATTATCAGCAAATAACGGGGCAACTTTATACCCTACGCGGCAAGGGCGAATTACTCCATATGCGATAATCTGATTACTCTGAATAATCCCTAAAGCAATGCTCTCAGGCTGAGTAAGCCACAACCTTAGAAATTTAGCTCTATCAGCGGGGAAAAATGCTGAATCATACGAACATATTTGCGCAAAAGGAATTCTCGCAAGTTCAATCAATTCCGGATTACATGGAAATTGTCCGCCTGTTAATCCTTCATAGCGAATATTGCGGTATGCTGCCTGAAAACCGGATTTTTTATAGTTATCCTGTTGTGCAACCACCCCATCCAGACCGATATTGCACCCTTTGAGATAATTAAGCCCAGCATGCCAAAGCTTAAAACCATATTGTTGTCCACGATATGGTTTTTTAACAATATAAAGTCCCATAAACCCAAACGAATCGCTGTATTTAACCGCTGATAGACAGGCAATAGGTTGACCGTTAAGTAGGCCTATGAAGAAACCATCCCTATCCGCAGCATAAAAGCAATCTCTATCATGTAAACCAGGATTCCAACCTTCAATAGCAGCCAATTCGATAGCAAAATCTATCTCATTTTGCATCATTGGCCGGATAATATATTCGCTGTCCATTAATTTTTTTATACCTAGGAACAAAGATTCAGCGAAGGCGTATCCACTATATCGCTAAACATGCTTATTATCATCAATATAAGCAATACATCTTCAATTATATTAGAACCTTCAATCCCTATTTTTGGTATATGCAACACACCAGCCCTGGGGATTAATGCTCCCTTCAACGACTTTACATTCCCCTTGAGCTTCAGGTGTTTTACCTGGAATAAACTGCATGCAATTACTGCATTGCTCTTTGTCGTTTGGTTCATCCCGGTATTGCATTGATTCCTTTGAAGCTTTAGACGCATGGGCGTAATTCATCAAGATATTGAAAAGAGGGATGGTGGCTCCCAGTGCGATAAATTTCATTATTCTGCGCCGTGAGAATTTTTTCTGAAAATGACTCATCATAGTATCCTCCTTCGAACAGGTTATCATGGAAATTCTCTTACACAACAATCAAAACATATGGTTTAGGTTTATAAGGATATCTACCTAAAATAAATTGTCTGTACGGCAGCAAACATTAATAAAGAAACCAGAGTCGATGTATGTTTCATTTGTTCAAATGACTTTCTCATATTCAATCAGCGGAAAAAAAACAAACTCACGCTGAGTTTTTATTTTGTAAAAGACTCAAAAAACGTTCAACAATATCAGGTCTGGCGGAATATGACTTTTAGCCACACCCACTTAACACCGGCCAGTGGCACAAGGACTGGATTGAAGTGTATTGCGGTAGCCTGGGGAGGGCTGCTCGAGCGAATCACTTCGTTGCGCGGCACTCGCTCCCTCGCCTATTTTGGTGATATGTCTCGGTTGCTGCGTTTCGTGCGCCTCATACTCCATCTCGCTCCCCAAATTAATCGGCATTTCCCCAGATGATAATACGCGATGGCTAGTAATGCAGCCAAGTGAACGCATTAACGCGTTTCCCCGTTTGCTTTGTGCTATTCATTCACCTCCATGAAATCAAAGCTAAATTTATCCGATGAAGGAAGTATGAAGATGAAAATTCTGTTTTGCAAAACTTGCATACAGGTAAATTCGACCCGGAAATGAGCTCACAAGGGGAATTATGTCATTTTCATCAGATAGAAAATTGACAAATATTTACCGACTGAAATTTTACGTCACTTCGGAACTTGAGAGGAAAACGGTGCAGAAAAAAACCGCCTCTTGGGACGGTTTTTTTCTCATTCTAATGAGATTGTTTCAGTATTAAAATACTTGGAGATCAATGTCCAGGCTTGCTGGTACCACCGTAAGGGCGTGGATCTTGTCCTTCTTTAAGGCAGTTACCATTACCATCTATTCCAAATTGACAGTCATCGGCACTGGCATTTGGATCACCCATATCGGCATTTGAACAAGCAGTTAAGAAAGCTAGTAGAACTACAGTAAAAATTGACAGTTTCATCACTTAATTTCCTTATTTAGATTTACCATATTTATTTTGAGGGTTTGAGTATATAACAGAACAGAAAAAATTTCCAAGCACTTGGCCATCGATATCACTCACTAATGCCATATCAGCAGATGTTTTATCTGCTTACCCGCCACGCAGTATTTGCATTAAATAAACGCCATATTTGTCGAGTTTGCGCGCACCGACACCTGTCACTTGACTCAATTCATCTTCTGTTTTCGGGCATAAACGCACCAATTCATGCAACGTGGCATCATGAAAAATCACATAAGCCGGAACACCATGCTCTTTGGCTGTCTTTGCCCGCCATGATCGTAACTGTTCCCACAAATAGCGCTCGGTTGAATCCAAGGGTGTTAAATCATCGCCATGGCGCTTTTTAGATAATTGCTCGGTTCTGGTTTGTTGACGTAAATATACGTTTTGCTGCCCTTTAAGTACAGCACGGCTGGTTTCAGTAAGATGCAAAGCACCATGCCCTTCACTGTCCGGCGTCAGTAAACCCAACGCAACAATTTGGCGAAATATCGCCCGCCAGGTTTTTTCAGGCAGGTTTTTCCCGATCCCAAAAGTACTGATTTTGTCATGATGCCATTCTTTTACACGATCGGTCAGGTTGCCGCGCAAAACGTCAATTAAATGACCTGCGCCGAAAATTTGCCCCGTACGATAAGCACACGACATTGCCTTTTGTACCTCCACCGTGGCATCCCAAACTTTAGGCGGATTTAAGCAAATATCGCAATTTCCACACCCCGCAGCAGTATCAACCTTTTCACCGAAATAACTTAGCATGCGAATACGACGGCAAGTAGTCGTTTCGCATAACGACAACATGGCTTCCAGTTTGCGTGTAGCGCCTTGCTTAAATTTGACCTGCGCTTCGGATTCTTCAATCATACGCCGCTGTTGAATGACATCACCAAGACCATACGCCATCCAGGCATTGGCTGCTTGTCCATCACGACCAGCACGGCCGGTTTCCTGATAATAGCCCTCGATGCTCTTCGGTAAATCCAGATGCGCGACAAAACGCACATCGGGTTTATCAATTCCCATACCGAACGCAATCGTGGCAACCATGATGATGCTCTCTTCGCGTAAAAATTTTTCCTGATTCAGGCTTCGCTGCTGCATACTCATGCCGGCGTGATAGGCCACAGCGTTCAAACCCTGCTTCACCAACCAAAGAGTGATTTCTTCCACCTTTTTGCGTGACAAGCAATATACAATCCCAGCATCCGACGAATGTTCCGCTTGGATGAAAGCCAACAATTGGGAACGACTGTTAGTTTTATCGATAATCTGATACCGAATGTTCGGGCGATCAAAACTTGAGACAAATACCTTGGCTAAATCCAACCCAAGCCGCTCAATGATTTCTTTACGCGTATCCATGTCGGCGGTTGCTGTCAATGCAATGCGCGGAATTGCAGGAAAACGCTCGTGTAAAATCGATAATTGAATGTATTCCGGGCGGAAATCATGCCCCCATTGCGAAACACAGTGTGCTTCATCAATCGCGAACAGCGCAATCGGAATACGTGTCATCAGATTCAGAAACCGCGCAGTCAACAAGCGCTCAGGCGCCACATACAGCAAATCATATTCATCCGCTAAAAGCTTCTGCTCAACCAGAATAGCTTCTTGCTGGGATAATGAAGAATTCAGCACTGCGGCGCGTACCCCGATTTCGTGCAATGCAGTGACTTGATTGTGCATCAAAGCAATAAGGGGAGACACGACAATAGCAACACCATTGCGTAATAACGCCGGAATTTGATAACACAATGACTTGCCACCACCGGTTGGCATCAACACCAGGCAATCGCCTCCACCGGCAAGGTGCGCAATGACTTCCGCTTGCTGCCCGCGAAAAGCCGGATAACCAAAAACTTCCTTCAATAAATTAAGCGCTTCGGACATTCCAAATAGAATTGCTGCAAATTCCCGCTAATTAACCCGATCAAGGCATGATTGTAATTTACATTGTCTGTAAATTGCTTTTCTAAGAATCATAAAGACTTTCATGATACTACACCGGGATGCAGGCACAGCTACGGGTAAGTTTATTTTCATTCAATCGGTTTGATAACAATTGTTAATGCCGTTTCAAATTATTCATGCGGTTGTACTGGTATAATTCCATGAAGGTGTCTTTATTTATAAAATTTGTGATGTTAGTTTGGAGAAACGAATATGGTGGTAGCTGATGTTCTGAAATTGATTCAAGACAATGAAGTTAAATTTGTTGATTTGCGTTTTACCGATACCAATGGAAAAGAACATCATGTCACCCTGCCTGCACATAACTTTGATGCAGATAAGTTTGACGATGGACATCCTTTTGACGGCTCATCGATTGGTGGTTGGAAAGGAATTCAGGCATCCGATATGTTATTGATCCCTGATCCTGATACCGCGAATATGGATCCATTCATGGACGAACCCACATTACTGCTTACTTGTGATGTGGTCGAGCCTGCCGATGGCAAAGGCTATAGTCGTGACCCGCGTTCATTAGCCCGGCGCGGGGAAATTTACCTAAAGTCAACGGGCATCGGGGATGTGGCTTATTTCGGACCGGAACCTGAGTTTTTTATATTCGATTCGGTACGCTGGCATACCGGCATGTCCGGTTGTTCGGTCAAAATAGAATCTGAAGAAGCGGCCTGGAGCTCGTCAATCAAGTACGAAAGCGGTAATATCGGTCATCGTCCTGCTGTCAAAGGCGGCTACTTCCCGGTTCCTCCCGTAGATTCGCTGCAGGATATCCGCTCCGCCATGTGCCTGACCCTGGAAGAAATGGGTGTGGGTGTCGAAGTTCATCATCATGAAGTAGCTACCGCAGGTCAATGTGAAATAGGCACACGCTTTAATAGTCTGGTGAAGCGCGCGGACTGGAATCAGATCCTTAAATACGTGATTCATAATGTCGCGCATTCATACGGCAAGACAGCAACTTTTATGCCCAAACCGATCGTGGGTGATAATGGTTCCGGCATGCATGTGCATCAGTCGATCTGGAAAGACGATAAGAATTTATTCTCCGGCAATGGTTATGCGGGTTTATCCGAAATCGCGTTGTATTATATCGGTGGTATCCTCAGACACGCCAAAGCGCTCAACGCAATCTGCAATCCCAGCACCAACTCCTATAAAAGATTGGTTGCCGGATTTGAAGCACCCGTCAATCTGGCTTATTCGGCCAGCAATCGGTCAGCCGCAATTCGTATTCCCCATACCAGCAGCCCTAAAGGACGGCGCATAGAAGTTCGTTTTCCCGATCCGACCGCAAACCCTTATCTGGCATTCACTGCGTTAATGATGGCTGGTTTGGATGGCATCCAAAATAAAATACACCCCGGCGACCCGATGGATAAGAATCTTTATGACCTGCCGCCAGAAGAGGCTGCCAAGGTGCCTAATGCCTGCGCTTCGCTGGATGAAGCGTTGGAATGTCTGGATAAAGATCGGGATTTTTTGATTCGGGGCGGCGTATTCTCCAATGATTTGATCGATGCGTACATTCAATTGAAGATGGATGAAGTCAAATTATTACGTACCACCACACATCCGATTGAATTCGATTTGTATTACAGCTTATAATTTTCATTATTCACAAACTTAAGAAGCTGAATATACCAAACGGTATTAATTACTTATAGGATAACGCCTATAACCCAGCACCGATTAAGCCGTGTAATAAAGAGAAATTGGCAGTTCTTTTTTTGCTTTTCAACAAAGATAATTTTGATAAACTAATCAGGCAGTTGATATTGTCATCAATATTCTTTCAGCAAAATATGAAAACTATAACGCTCTTAATTCTATTGATCTTTATTTTACCCATTGGCTTCCCGCAAGCAATGGCCGGCTCTGAGATATATAAGTATGTCGATAAAGATGGCAATATTACCTTCACGAATCGCCGCGTCTCTAATGCAGAAAAGATTTCCATTGCCTCATTTTCGAGAAATACAAAATCCAGTCAGTCAAAACCAAGTTCAGATTTAAATCTTCCGCGCGTAAACGATACAACCCAAAAAAACCGTGATGTCATGCGGCGTGAGATTCTACAAAAAGAACTCATTGCCGAAGAAAAACTCTTTTCTGAAACACAGAATTTCTTGGACGAGATCCGCAACAAGCCTGAGTTTAAGAATAATTCTCAGGAAAGGACTGTAAAGCTAAAAAATAAATTGCTTCTGCACCAAAGAAACGTCGCGGCATTAAAAAAAGAATTAGGTCGGTAAATGCCAAGAAATTACTTCTTGTTCATTACATTAGCTCTATTTTCTAGCTTATCATCTTATGCCGGCGTCTATAAGCATATCGATGAGAATGGCAACGTGACCTATTCGAATATTCCTTCCAACGACTCCAGACGTATCGATTTGCCCCCGATTATTGTCGTTCCGCCTGTAGATACCGGTGAAGTTGAAGATCGAATTGCGAAGCGCAGAGAATCCATGAAACTTCGAGAGCAACGCGAACAACTGCAAAATAAAATTACCGAGGAAGAAGCGCAGCTTAATGAAGTAAAAAGCGAGTATAAAGACGGTATGCCGGACCGCTTGGGCAGTGAACGCAATTACCAAAGATACCTTAATCGCGTAGATCGCCTGCGAGAAGAAATCAGCGCACGCGAGAAAAATCTGGAATTAATGAAAAATGACTTAGGCAAAATGCCTGATAAAATCAGATAAGTGATCATGCTTTTTCCGTTCATGTCTCAATTGCCTCGGGAATGTGTTACGTGTCACTTAAAGCCCCTCCCCGCAGGACAGCGAGAAATCAAACCCGGAAAATTAAACATCCAATTAGCAATCCAGCTCCACCAAAACGGGCGCATGATCCGAAGAACGCTCAAGCTTGCGCATCGTTTTATCAATCGTACTTGTCACACATGCGTTGCAAAGCTCCTCGCTGAGGAGTATGTGATCGATCCGCAATCCCTGATTTCGACGAAACGCCATCATCCGGTAATCCCACCACGTGTAGGATTTCTCAGGCTGTTCAAACAAGCGGAAGCTATCAGCCAAACCTAAATTGAGCATATTTCCGAAAGCAGAACGTTCGGGTTCGCTACACAGTACTTTCCCTTTCCAAAGTTCGGCATCATAGACATCCCGATCCTCCGGTGCGATATTGAAATCGCCCAATACTGCCAATCTCTTGTAATCTATCAGTTCCTGCTTCAGCCATTGAGTAAAAGCTGGCAACCAGCATAGTTTATATTCATATTTTTCCGACTCAACATTTTCGCCATTGGGCACATAGGCGCAAATCACACGCAAATCTCCATAAGTTGCAGCGATTACCCTTTTCTGTTCATCAGCCAAGCCGGGGATTGCAGTAACTATATTGCTTCCTTGCCATTTACTCAGTATCGCCACACCGTTATAAGTTTTTTGCCCCGCGAAGACGGATTCATAGCCTGCAGCTTTTATTTCATTGATCGGAAAATTTTCATTGATTAATTTTATTTCCTGCAGACATAACACATCGGGTTGATGCGCTACCAACCAGTCAATTACCTGCGGGAGGCGTACTTTGAGGGAATTAACATTCCATGTTGCCAATTTCATAACCATAAATTATTTATACCTCAGCCTTACTTGCAATAGATAATGAAGCATCACTATCATCGCAGTTCCTTTAATCAGTATGGAAGAAGCGTTCGACTTCTGCCAAATCCCGGGTACGCTTCATGGGAGGCAGGCTTTGCCATATCTGCTTGCCATAAGCTTTTGTTGTCAAACGCGGATCACAAATCATCAAAACACCGCGGTCTGTTTCATCCCGGATCAATCGCCCGGCTCCTTGCTTCAAATTTATAACTGCGCGAGGCAATTGATATTGCATAAACGCATTGCCACCTTCATTATTAATTTTATCAATTCGCGCCGATAAAACCGGATCGTCCGGAGGTGCAAACGGCAATTTATCAATGATAACCAAAGACAACGCATCTCCTCGCACATCCACTCCTTCCCAGAAAGATTGACTGCCAACCAGAATCGCATTATCCAATTTGCGGAAACGCTCCAATAGATATGAGCGCGAGCCCTGACCCTGAAGTAACAACGGAAAAGCGCTGAAATCATCAGAATTCTGTAATAACTCATAAATCCGTTGCATCGCACGTAAACTGGTACAGAGGAAAAAAGCGCGTCCGCGACTGGCGCGTAATACCGGCAAGGCCGATTGAACAACCTGGTCAATATAAGTTTTATGCTGCGGCTCCGGCAAGCCTATCGGCACATAAAGCAGTGCCTGTGTAGAAAAATCAAACGGACTATCCCAGCAAGCGGTTTGCGCTGTATTCAACCCCATTTCATTATTGTAATGAGAAAAATCCTTTTTAACCGACAAGGTTGCGGAAGTAAAGATCCATGCACGTGGCGATGTTATCATTTGTTTTTGAAAGATTTCGGCAATCGATAACGGCGTTGCATTAAGCTGCAAGGCATGATGATAAACTTCAATCCACCGCACATGATCCCGCATTTCTGTTTCACTACGCCAGCGCTGAATCAGGTATAAATGATTGGTAGCCCTCTGACGGCAATTTTCCAATCCATCAGATCGCTCTGATTGACTCTCCAGTTGCTTCACCAGATCAAGCAATTGTTCCAGCAGCTTATCCAGTGCAACATTGAAATTCGAGTGTTGATTGATTGCTGGCAAAGATAACCGCGTGTTGTCTTCCATGATGGTTAAGCGCAAATCGCGTGCCGCTTTTTCCATGGCGACAATAGCTTCTGGCAGCGGCACAAAATCTCCAGCCGCTTGAATCGCTTCCACTCTGGCATCGCGTGCAAGATCCAGCAATTGCCCGGTACTGATCGATTCGCCAAAGAATAGGCTGGCCGTTTCCGGTAATTGATGCGCCTCATCAAAAATGACCGTATTACAGGCAGGCAGCAATTCCGACAACCCCTCATCCCGCAACATAACATCCGCAAAAAACAAATGATGATTCACGACCACGATATCCGCCGATAATGCTTGTTTACGCGCTTCCATCACAAAGCATTTTTTATAGCGGGGACACTCGGAACCCAGGCAGTTATCCCGGGTTGAAGTTACATGTTGCCAAATGGCAGCCGTTTCGGGTACTTCATTAAGACCGCTTTTATCGCCACTGTTACTGATATTGGCGTAGCGTTCTATTTTCTGTAGATACTGAACCTCGTCGCGATTAACAAAGCTCAGCTGTGTGTCCTGCAGACTTCTTTCCAAGTGATAATGGCAAATATAATTTGCTCGTCCTTTTAACAATGCAATCGCAACCGGTATTTTAAGCGCTGCACGCACAGTTGGAATATCACGATTAAACAACTGGTCTTGCAGTGTTTTTGTTCCAGTGGAAATAATCACTTTACCCCCTGCCAACAAAGCGGGCACCAAATAGGCGAAAGTTTTGCCGGTTCCAGTACCTGCTTCAGCCACCAGAACTTGATTTTTGGCTATTGTCGCTGCAATGGCCTGCGCCATTTCCAATTGCTGCGAACGCGCACGATACCCCTTGATGTGATTGGAAAGTACGCCATCGGATGAGAAAATGGAATCAATATCAAGCATAAAATCAGATCTGCCGGAATTCCAAGGCTATGTACGTATCACAATGGAGTAGAAATAATATCTTCAGATAAGGTTACACGAATTAGGATAAGGCATTGAGAGATCAGGATAATAAGAATCACGGCGTATAATTTCCGGAAAAAATGAGCGCGTAAAAATCATCCCAAAGAAACGGTTATTGAGTGATGATCATGATTTACGATTTTCTGAGTCTAAGGAACGTTTAGCGCGTATTCTTCTGATTTCCTTGGGATCAATAACCAGCGGCCGGTAAATCTCGATTCTGTCTCGTGACTGCAATGATGTATGCGGTCCTACCAATTTTCCAAAAATGCCCAGCTTATTTTTTGCCGGATCTATTTCGGGAAATTGCTTCAAAAATCCCGAAAGCGCTAAAGCCTCACCCACCGTACAGTTATCCGGCACCGTCATTTCTTTCAAAACTTGAATATCCGGCAGGGCATAGACGATTTCAACCTGGATTACTGCTGTCATCGTTTGCCGTAGATGACTTCCGCCCGTTCAATAAAAGATTCCACAAAACTGTTTGCGATCATATGAAATACCGGACCCACAAGCTTTTCCAGGATTTTATTTGAAAAAGTATAATGCAAGCGAAATTTTATTTTGCAAGCATTATCGGATAATGGAATAAACTGCCAATAACCATCCAAATGCTCAAAAGGGCCATCCAGCAGGCTCATTTCAATCAAATCAGGCGGAAAACGCTTGTTCTTGGTGGTAAAGCTATGCTGAATATGATGATAATTGATCTTGACTGTCGCATGCGTGGTTACTTCATCCTGAGGATCCACCGAGGTACCGCCGCACCACGGAAGGAAATCCGGATATTCCTTGACATTATCAACTAATGCAAACATTTGCTCAGCTGAATATTCAACCAAAACTGATTTTTCTATTTCTGCCATAAAAGTAAATCACCTTACATCGGTGAGGAACACTGAAAAACTGATAAAATATGCTTAATTTTAGTCATTCCCACTGCTTAATCCCTGTATGAGTATAGTACAAAATAAAAAAGCTTTTCACGATTATTTCATCGAAGAAAAGTACGAAGCAGGCTTGGCACTGGAAGGTTGGGAAGTTAAATCCATACGCGATGGCCGGGTTCAGCTGAAAGAAGCTTATGTCATTATTCGGAACAGCGCATTATATCTCATTGGCAGTCATATCAGCCCGCTTAAGACAGCGTCAACGCACATTAATCCCGATCCGGTACGTACCCGTAAGTTGCTGCTGCACGCAGAACAAATTAAACGGCTTATCGGCAAAGTCGAACGCGCCGGATATACACTGGTTCCATTGGATATGCATTATAAGACAGGCAGGATCAAGCTGGAAATAGGCTTGGCCAAAGGCAAAAAACAGCATGATAAGCGCGAATCCGAGAAGCAAAAAGAGTGGGAACGCACTAAACAACGCTTGATGCGTGACAAGTAAAACAATTCATCTTCATCTACCAATTTAATTTTATTCAATAATTTTTATGACTATACAAAAACCTATTGCGATCTGGTTGCTTATTTGTTGTGCCATGGTATTTGCCATGATAGTGGTGGGTGGCGTTACGCGATTGACCGATTCAGGGCTCTCAATTGTCGAATGGCAACCTATCGTGGGCACCATGCCCCCGATCACACAGGAAGATTGGGACGTATTGCTCGAAAAATACCGCGCTACACCGCAGTATCAAAAAATCAATAAAGGCATGAGTGTCGATGAATTTAAAAACATCTTCTGGTGGGAATACTTTCATCGCTTACTGGGACGGCTTATCGGGATAGTATTTTTTGTCCCTTTTGTTTATTTTCTGATCAAAAAAAGAATCGACCGATCCTTAGGAATCAAGTTGACCGGTATATTCATACTGGGGGGATTGCAGGGGCTGATGGGATGGTACATGGTCATGAGCGGTTTGGTTAACGATCCGCATGTCAGCCAGTATCGGCTTACCGCGCATCTTGGGTTGGCTTTTGTGATTTTCGCCGCGATGTTCTGGGTTGCCCTGGGTCTACTCACTCCACAAAGCGAACACCCCACACCCAATGAAAAAATTCAAAATTTACGCAGATTTTCTTATAGTCTCACGTCATTGATTTTTATCATGATTCTTTCTGGAGGATTTGTTGCCGGTATTCGTGCTGGCTTAGCTTACAATACCTTCCCGCTGATGAACGGATACTTGATTCCGCCAGACCTTTTTATTCTGGAACCCTGGTATCGAAATTTCTTCGACAACATCACTACCGTCCAATTCGACCACCGACTAATTGCGTGGCTATTGGCTTTTTTAGTTCCTCTTTTTTGGTTTAAAACACGCAAAGTCGAACTATCCGGCACTACACGCCTTGCTTGCAATCTTTTCTTATTGATGCTGGCAGTACAGATCAGTTTGGGTATCACAACTTTATTGCAGGTGGTGCCGATCCATCTGGCAGCATCCCATCAAGGGGGCGCAGTGCTGCTATTTGCGGCATCGTTGTGGGTTAGTCACCGCTTCCGGTAGTACAGAAAAAAGCCGGACAAATTTAATTGACCGGCTTTTTTAGTATCAATAGAACATAAAATTCTGTCAAAGCGCCTCAAACACACCTGCCGCGCCCATTCCACTCCCAATGCACATGGTCACCATGCCGTATTTTTGTTTATGACGTCGCAATCCATGCAGCAATGTCGCCACCCGGATTGAGCCGGTGGCTCCCAGCGGATGCCCCAATGCAATTGCACCGCCCAAAGGGTTCACTTTATTTCGATCCAATCCTAGATCGCGAATCACTGCAAGGCTTTGCGCCGCAAATGCCTCATTTAACTCGATCCAATCCAACTCATCTTGCTTGATGCCGGTTTGTGCGAGCACTTTGGGAATCGCTTTGATCGGGCCGATCCCCATAATTTCAGGCGGAACACCCGCTACCGAAAATCCAATAAATCGCCCGATCGGGGACAGATTGAAACGTTGCATCGCAGCCTCACTCATCAGAACCACCGCGCCGGCACCATCTGACATCTGCGAGCTATTTCCCGCAGTTACCGAGCCTTTGGCAGCAAAAACCGGTTTCAACTTCGCCAACGCATCCAGGCTGGTGTCGGCACGGGGTCCTTCGTCAGTATCTTTGATGACAACTTTCTCACGCACATGGTGCGTAATCAGGTCGGGGCGTTTCTCATCCACCGGATAAGGTGCAATCTCCTGCTGGAATTCGCCGGATTGGATAGCTTTGATAGCACGCTGATGACTGGTCAAGGCAAATTCATCCTGATCTTCGCGCGACACTTTCCATTGTTCGGCCACTTTTTCTGCGGTCATACCCATCCCGTAAGCGATCGCCACATTTTCTTCATGCTCAAACATCATCGGATTCATGGAAACTTTGTTACCCATCATCGGTACCATACTCATGCTTTCGGTACCTCCCGCAATCATCACGTCGGCTTCTCCGAGGCGAATGCGATCCGCAGCCAGCGCCACCGACTGCAAGCCCGATGCGCAAAAGCGATTGATTGTCATACCAGCGACATTATCGGGCAAACCTGCCAATAACAACCCCACACGCGCCACATTGATGCCCTGCTCCGCCTCCGGCATGGCACATCCAACAATCACATCATCAATTGCTTTCGGATCCAGTCCTTCGCATTGCTTCATTACCGCACGCAGCACATGCACCAGCATGTCGTCAGGGCGTACATTCTTGAACATGCCGCGCGGCGCTTTTCCCACCGGAGTACGTACAGCAGCTACAATATAAGCTTCTTGAGTTTGCTTGGTCATAGAATTCTCCGTGAATCGTGATATCAGTTTCTAAGTGGCTTGCCGGTTTTCAGTGTATGTTCGATGCGTGCCTGGGTTTTGGCAGTTGCCAGCAACTCCATGAAGGCCGCTCGTTCCAATTCCAGAAACCAATCTTCATCGACCAGGCTACCGGGGGTTAAATCACCGCCACACATGACATGTGCCACCTTATTCGCGATCAGATTGTCATGCTCGGAAATAAAACCGCCCGCGCGCAAATTAACCAACTGGCTTTGAATCGTTGCAATGCCCGTGTTACCCGCCACGGGAATTTCCCGCATACGCAATGGCGGACGATAACCAGACTCGGCTAATGCCAGCGCTTGCGCTTTGGCCACGTACAACAATTCAAAACGATGCATCACGACGGTATCGGCATGGCGCAAATAACCGAGATCCTTGGCTTGCTCCGCGCTTTTCGCCAATTCCGCCATCGCCACGGTTTGAAAATAGTGTTTGAGCGATGGGAAAGGATCGCCGTCTTTGGCATTTTGCGCCGCTCGCATGGCAAACTCTTTGCATCCGCCACCCGCAGGCAATAACCCTACACCGGTTTCCACCAAACCAATATAGCTTTCCAGCGTTGCCACCGCACGATCGCAATGCATGACAAATTCACATCCGCCACCCAACGCCAAGCCATCCACGGCCGCAACCGTCGGAATCATCGAATAGCGCAGCGCTTGTGAAGTTTGTTGAAATTGCTTGATCATTCCTTCCACTTCTGCCAGTTTCTTGGCCATCAGCACATCGGCAAGATCCAGTTCCCGCGCCACTTGCAGCACCGTTGCCTGGGCCGACTTCTTAAATTTTTTAAGAAACGATTGAAATGCGCTCGGCGGCTGCGGTGGCGCAGGGGGTGCACTGTCCTGCTGCGCATTTGGTTTAGGCCGCTCGGTGGCCTTCTGTAAGTTAGCGCCGGCAGAAAACGGCGGCTCTGTTTGCCAGATCACCAGGGCGCGCCAGTTCTTTTCAGCTTCCTTAATAGCCTGCTGCACACCTTCCAGTACATCAATGCCAATCGTGTGCATTTTGCTCTTGAAACTGAGGATAGCGATGCCATCACCGTTATGCCACATTCTCACGGCATCGGTCTCAAATATGGTTTTTCCATATATCACTTCTTCACCGATCAATCGATCAGGGAACAGTTGGCGTTGATACACGGGCAGTGCGGAACGCGGTTGCAGCTCCCCGGAAGCGGGAGCAAAAGAACCTTGACTGGTATGCACGCTTTGTTTGTCGCTTGCAGCGATCGTTTTAACCCATTGTGGCAGCGGTGCCTGGCTCATGCTTTTGCCAGCAGCGATATCTTCCTGAATCCAACCGGCAATTTGCTTCCACCCCGCTGCTTGCCAGATTTCAAACGGTCCCTGATTCCAGCCAAACCCCCAGCGCACCGCCAAATCGAGATCACGCGTATTATCCGCAATGGCTTCCAGTTGCACTGCGCAATAATGAAACAAATCACGGAATATGGACCACAAAAACTGTGCTTGCGGCTGCTGGCTATTGCGCAGCACAGCAAATTTTTCTGCAGGATTGCTGTATTTCAACAGTTGCTTCAATTCATCATCCACTTCAGCCGCAGACAAACGATAGGTTTGCGATGGCAGATCAAGTACATGAATTTCATTCTTTATTTTCTGATAGACCCCACGCTTGACTTTTTCACCCAACGCGCCTGTTTCGATCAAACCTTGCAACCAATCCGGCACGGCAAAATAGCGATGCCAGGGATCATCCGGTAACGTATCGCGCATGGTATTGATGACATGCGCCAAAGTATCCAAACCGACCACATCCGCGGTGCGAAACGTTGCGCTTTTGGGACGTCCAATCAAGGAACCCGTCAGCGCATCGACCAGATCGAATCCAAAATTAAATTCCCGGCCATGATGCATGGTTGCTAGCAACGAAAATACGCCGATGCGATTGGCGATGAAGTTGGGAGTGTCTTTAGCGCGTATCACGCCTTTGCCCAGATAAGTCACCAGAAATTCTTCCAGGTGATCAAGCATTGCCCCATCGCTGGATTGACAAGAGATCAATTCGACCAGATGCATATAGCGCGGTGGATTAAAAAAATGTATGCCGCAAAAACGATGGCGCAATGTTTCCGGAAAAGCTTCGGCCAGTTGATTGATCGATAATCCCGAGGTATTACTAGCAAAAATCGTATGCTCCCCCAGATAAGGCGCAACCTTGACGTACAGATCGCGTTTCCAATCCATACGTTCGGCGATCGCTTCAATCACCAAATCGCAATCTTTGAGCTGTTCCAGATGTTGATCGTAATTGGCCGCTTGGATAGAGGTGGCTTTGGTTTTGATCGACAGCGGTGCGGGCTCCTGTTTTTTAAGCTTCTCCACCGCCTTGATCACATTGGCATTGGGATTATCCGCCTCGCCCGGCAACTCAAACAACAATGTTTCGATATTAGCATTGACCAGATGCGCCGCAATCTGCGCGCCCATCACACCAGCGCCCAATACCGCAGCTTTCCGTACTAAAAAACGTTGATCACTCAATTTTGCCTCCTGCTTGATCCGGTTATGGATATGGAATAAGACACTGTTTGTATCGATCGTGGCTCAAAGAGTACAAGCATGAGACCCAAAGCGCAAGCTTGTTTGTTGTCTGAAATCCGAGATACCGCCCGCGTACTCTACACTGCCCGCTCCTGAGCGTAGAAACCGCAATTGAAAAAATCAACCCCAAATATCCATAAACTTCTCCGCATTAAACCCCACGGTTGCACGCTTTCCATCAGTAATCAGCGGTCTCTTGATCAGACGACCATTACTCGCAAGCAGCGTGAGTATTTCCTTGTCAGATAAGGCGGGCAATCGCGCCTTGATTTTTAATTCGCGGTACTGCACCCCGCTAGTATTAAAAAGTTTGTTCAATGAAACATTGGCACATGCAACAATCGCAGCCAGTTCTTCCGCAGTTGGCGGATTTTCGGTGATATCGATAAATTCGTAGCTAATTCCGGCTTGCTGTAAGCACTGCTCCGCCTTGCGGCAGGTATCGCATTTTTTATAACCGTAAAATTTGAGCATTATCTATTCACCGCCTTTCGGTCCCCAGAATACAACCCAAGTACAAAAATCCGGCGAAAAATTTTCAAAACGATGCTCCACATGGGCGGCAACAAAAAATACCATACCGGACTCAAATGAATGGCGTTCGCCCGCTATCACAATCTCACCATGACCGGAGTGGATGAAATATAGCTCATCCTGATCATGCGGTGTTTGTATATCCGTATCCTTGGGCGCATAAACTTCCACCGACATGGTGCCATGCGCGAATGCCAGCGTAAAAGGCTCACCCATTGGCCATTCCGCACTGGCCTGGCCAGGTATGCGTTGCATCAATTCCGCTAATACTGCTTTCATCATGCTTCGTTCACCTCACATTGATTAAAATCGTGCTTGTTAATCCCTATTTCAAGTATAAGGGATCATGATAATTGATACCAACAGAGAGAGGGGCGCATACTTCTGATCATTTCGTTGCTTGCAGCCGGCGCTCCATCCATTGCACGATATTCTTCAGAAGCTCGGTGCGTGCCGGCTCTTTTAAGAATAGGTGCTGGTGATACGGCAGATTAGAAAATTTCAGAACCTCGTTATCAGGATGAGACTGTAAGGTTACACGGGCAAAATCCCTACTGCCCCATGCCGGCGTGATCGGATCTTGCTCCGAATACACCAGATAATACGGTGTCGAAAATTCTTTCATGTGACGGCGGAAATTTACAATCTCCGCTTCAATGCCTTTCACAAAACGCAGCAAGGTACGGCGGACAATCCAGCCATCAGCACGTAGGCGCGCTTTTTCTTCCTCGCTATCGGTCAAATAATCCTGCACCCAATCCGGAGAAACCGGCGACAGAAAACTGCGCAAGCCGGGCCAGGATGCTATTTCAAACAAGCTATCCAGGAGAGGCACAGTCACCAGCGCTAATGCCTGATTAAAAATTAGTGCGGGTAAAGGCTCATTCTGAGGATGCAAAAAATGCGTTTCGGCGTGAAACGACAGTTTGATCAACGGATTCGCCATCCAACCGCGCCACCCCGGTGGTTCGCTGACAGCAAACGCCGGAGCCAGAAAGACGATTCCCCGCACCCGTTTGAGCAACACTTTTTCGTCGCGCGCTTGCATCCAATAAGAAGCGACCACCAAAGCACCCAAACTATGCGTGATAATAAACACCGAGCGCTCTGACTCATTTTCTATATCACACAACGCAATCGTTTCTCTGAGCGCACGATCCAGATTGCGCCGAAGCGGCTCCAAATCTTTCAATGGTACTTGCGCCAGATAAGCATCGCCAACCGGCTGTTTGCCCGAACCACTGGCTAATGCTGAATCCGCCTGCAGCAATACCGGATTGGAAAGCCCATGCGCATAATGATCAAAACCCACAACCAAGAACTTCCGCGCAAAATACTGCGCCACTTCGCCATAGCGCCCGATATGCTCGTTCATGCCGTGAACCAGCAGCACGCAAGCTGGCGCTGGAACAGGATTTGCTGGTGAAAGCATCCGCAGAAGTAACGGACCATCACTCTCCGGCTGATCAACGCGAATTTCTTTTCCCCAGCGCGGATAAGGCTCACTGACAAATTTTTGATGCACACAACCGGATAACAGCAAAAGCAAAAAAATACCTGTCAAAATCATCGCCTGGTCATACCCGCTTATGGCCAATGCCGGCACCGTTTGTCTCCCTTCCCTAATGGAAAATTGCATGCACAAAAAATTTTAAACGGTATACCATGATCTTTATCAATGCACTTTTCATAGGGGTTATTGATTTCTTAGTGGCTTTAAAAAGGACTATTTCTGGAGCTCTCCTCCATCTTGCGTTAAAGTCTCTCGCTATCCGACATTTAATAAAAACTATCTATGATTGTACAACGAACGATACATTTAAAATGGATACTCAAAATTGATGGATGGAATATCCTGTTTTACCTTGCATATGGGTATCTCGTCTGTGCATTAAATGCACGTTCTTATTTTGAAAACTTAACTTTTCCTGATGCGGAAATCAGTGTGTTTGGAATCGCGGTGGCAATTTTATTGGGTTTCCGGAATAACGAAGCATACAATCGATACTGGGAAGCTCGAACTGCTTGGGGTAACTTGACAAATGCTTCAAGGATTTTTACCTCCCAAATAATGGGATATGTTCGCTATCCAGTTAAGCAAGCGCCAGTATCGCAAGAAACCATAGAAAAAATTCATACTGAAATCATTTATCGGCACTTGGCTTTTTTAAACGCCCTTCGATTGCAATTGCGACGCGAGGAAACCTGGCAAGAACTGAAACCCTTTCTATCGGAGCCAGAATATCAAGAACTGAGCAAGGCGGCGAATAAAGCAACGCAGTTGAACCACCGACAGGCTCAACGATTAAAGGAGTTGAACATGGCGGGATGGATCAGTGAACAAGCCTATATCTTCGGATTGATGGAATCAATTAAAGTAATTTTTGCTGCTCAAGGTAGTTGCGAGCGAATCAAAACCACGCCACTGCCTCGTCAATACGGATTTTTTACCAAATCATTCGTCTGGATTTTTGTGTTGTTGCTCCCATTAGGACTGGTCCAGCACCTCGGATGGGGAAGTTTGCCGATTTATGTAATCCTGGCTGCAATTTTTACGATAACTGAGCGTATAGGACAACGCACCGAAGAACCCTTTGAACGAAAAATGGAAGACGTCCCAATGTCTGCCATTTGCCGCAATATCGAAATCGACCTAAAACAACAATTGGGAGAATCTTCTATCCCTGCACCGCTAGAACCGGAAGGTGGCATACTGATGTGATGCCTGTTCTCGAGTAGCGGTCGTATTTAAACACGCCATTAGCTTGAGAGCCCATAACTCGTTAAAATAAAATCGATCTTATGTCTGTTTATTCATTACCGGATTAGCATCAAAATCAAGTTTAGGCTGATCTTAATGCTCTCCCTTCTTTTTCTGGCGAGCATAGGAATTTTCTGCGTATCCAAAAACTCTCCCAAAACTCGCAATCCAGATCAAATCACCACAATATCCGCATTCGTCAGCGCCAACCCAACCCCGATGGTAGCTATCTGAACCGCCGCACCCGCGCCATTACCATTGGCGTCGTAGATCAAGGCACCGGTTGCGCTGTTATAAATGATGTTATCGTTCGCATCCAATGCGTTGGCGCCGATTCTGAATCGAGCGGCCGCTAAAGTACCTGTAGTTGTTAAAGCAGTGAAGACTGCATTCTCAAGCTGGATCGTGTCATTAATAACATTATAATCCGTGATCACATCGACATGACCGGCGGTGGTGAATTTGAAGATATCGTTCCCTAATCCACCAGTGAGGGTATTGTTGCCCGCTCCGCCATCAAGCTGATTATTACCTGTGTTTCCAATGATAATGTTGGCCAAGTCATTGCCTGCACCATTAATAGCCTTCGCTCCTGTCAAGGTAAGATTCTCCACATGGGCAGGCAACGTATAAGTCACGCTGCTGTTGATTTTATCGCTACCCTGATTAAAATTTTCCATGACTACATCGCCCGATACGTTTACCGTATAAACATCATTACCAAAGCCACCTGCCATTACATCCGCACCACCTGCGCCATTGAGCGTGTCGTGACCGCCCCTGCCGGTCAATGTGTTATTTTTGGCATTTCCAGTCAACACATCATTAAAAGCACTGCCGATTATGTTTTCAATCGCTGTTAACGTATCCAATCCTGCTCCCAGGGTATTTTGCGGGTTGGTGTTAGACAGAGAAACGGTTACTGGCCCAATAGCAAGCCCATAGGTTACGGTATCGTTATTCGATGGCGTGCCTGCCAGAATGTCGTTTCCTACCGTGCTCGTCAGCAGCAGGCCATTATTTACATAAAACTGCGTATTGCCATCATTATTACCCACGAAGGCATCCAAATCACCATCGCTATCAATATCTGAGAAGGTAGGGTTGGCGCTATATCCCACATCGCTCAAACCAAATCTATTGACGTTGGCAGCGGCAAATTTCGGATTGCTGGCAGTGCCCGTATTTCTAAAGAACAAGGTATTTCCTGCGCTATTGCCCATGAAGACATCCCAATCCCCGTCACCATCAATATCGGTAAAGGTCGGGCTGGCATTGGAACCTACGTCACGCAAGCCAAACCGATTAGGTTTGGCAGCAGCAAACACCGGGTTGTTGACCGTTCCCGTATTCTTAAAAAACAGCGCGTTGCCATAACTATTGCCCACAAAAGCATCCAAATCCCCATCGCCATCAATATCAATCAACGCAGGACTGGCAAAGCCCCCATAAACACTATTTAACCCAAACGGGTTAATGCTCGGAATATCAAACACCGGATTGTTGATGGTTCCTACGTTTTCCGAGTATAAAATTTCGCCATAAACATTTCCGACAAAAGCGTCTAAATCACCATCGCCATCCGTATCAGCAAATGTTGGTTTTGCATTGGAACCTACATCACTCAGCCCAAAGGGATTAATACTGGCAGCGGCAAAAACCGGACTGTTGGCGGTACCGGTATTTCTATAAAACAAAGTATTCCCTTCCTGATTCCCCACAAAAGCATCCCTATCGCCGTCGCTATCAATATCAACAAAAGTAGGACTGGCGGATAATCCGGTATTACTTAAACCAAACGGATTACTGGCAGCTAAGGTAAACACGGGATCGATAACAGGCAAATCATTATCTGTAATGCTTATGTGAGTCGTATCAACAGCAATGTTGTGATAGTTAGGGTCTGCACTGTTGACGGTATAGTTGATAGCACTCGTGTGCTTTCCTTCACCGGCCGTATCATTGACCGCTGAGATTATTATTGATTGAGGAGTATTCCAATTAAGTGGGGTAAATGTGAGTACGCTAAGACTGCTACTAATTTGGGAGTTGTTGGTAGTAAGTGTGACAGTAACCTCAGAAGCAGGAGCGCTTCTCAGTGCTACCGTATAGGAATCGGTTGCGCCATCTTCGGAAATTACCGTAGTACCTGCGCTTTGCAATACATTTACGCCTGGAGCTGAATTCAAATAAAACTGCGTGGTGCCATCAGTATTGCCTACAAAACTATCTAAATCCCCATCGCCATCAATATCAACAAAAGTTGGTGCAGAATGATATCCTACATCATTGAATCCAAATGGATCTCTTTGAGAAATAGCAAAAGCAGGATTACTAACCGTTCCAGCATTCCTAAAAAATGTTATTTCAGCATACCCGCTATTCATAAAGGCATCTACATCGCCATCTCCATCTATATCGACAAAGGAGCGCCATGAAGAGGGGCCTCCCACACCCTGGGGATCAAAGGGAAAATTCAAACCAAAGGAATTGGCTCCATAGTAAGAAAACATAGGGGTGCTTGCTGTACCAATATTTCTGAAAAACAGCGTATTACTATGATTAAAGCCATTATTTATACCAATAAAAGCATCCAGATCACCATCGCTATCGATATCAACAAAGTTAGGACTGGCACTGAAGCCCATATTCATCAAGCCGAACGGATTCGAAGTTGCAGTGGCAAATAATGGATTACTTACAGTACCTGTGTTTCTAAAAAATAATATATTTCCTACTTGATTACCAACAAAAGCATCGAGATCACCATCCCCATCAATATCAACTAAGTTAGGACTGGCGGACCCTCCTACATCAATCAATCCAAAAGGATTCGAAGTTGCAGGGGCAAATACCGCATTGCTAATTGTTCCAATATTTCTGAAGAATAGCGTGTTACCGTCTGAATTTCCTATAAAGGCATCCTGATCACCATCCCCATCAATATCAACAAAGGTTGGCCTGGCATTTTGCCCTACATCGCTCAAGCCAGAAAAAAGAGTAGTAAAAAATGGATTGCTGGCAGTTCCAGTATTCTGAAAAAATAATGTATCTCCAACATCACCACCTATGAATATATCCTGATCGCCATCCCTATCGATATCACCAAAAGTAGGATTAGCAAGGTTCCCTACATCTCTTAGGCCAAACGGGTTAGTGATAGCAATTGTAAAAATCGGGTTATTCGCAGTTCCTGTATTTTTAAAAAATAACGTGTTACCCGCGCTTTCCCCCACAAAAACATCCTGATCACCGTCATTATCGACATCTACAAAAGTAGGATTGGCAGCGTATCCTACATCTCTTAGGCCAAACGGGTTAGTACTAGCAGCTGAAAAAATTGGGTTCTTCGCAGTTCCTGTATTTTGAAAAAATAACGTGTTACCCGCGCTATTGCCCACAAAAGCATCTTGATCACCATCGTCATCAATATCAGCAAAAGCATAATTCGCGATATTACCAATATCAGTCAATCCAAAGGGATTCGTATTAGGAACAGCAAATACCGGATTACTTACTGTCCCTATATTTAAAAAAAACCTGGAATTGCCATCAATATCACCAATAAAAGCGTCTTGATCACCGTCCCCATCAATATCTACAAAAGTTGGACTGGCGCTATACCCTACATCACTTAAGCCAAATTGATTAATGATAGCAGCGGCAAATACTGGATTATTGACAGTACCCATATTTCTAAAAAACAATGTATCTCCAGCGCTATTACCCACAAAGGCATCCAAATCACCATCCCCCTCGATATCAACTAGAGTGGGATAGGCATTACGATCAACATTGGTCAAACCAAACGGTCTTACTGTAAAAATAGGATCAGACATAAAAATTCTCCCCAATTATTAAATTTTTTTGCTAGAAATATATATTGACTAAAGTTAATTGATTGCTATTTCAAGTGGTTATAAACATGAAACTGGGGAATCCTAAGATGATGTACTTATAACGCCATGCTCTGAAATTTTGATGGAGCCGCGTTAATATCCAGACGGGGTCTCGGTTTTGATACCCACAAATCTTTCACTAACAACCAAAAAATTGCCTAGCTTTCATTACTTTTTCTTTAAAAGATTTGAAATACCATTGAATGACTTGACTTATAGCAGACAGAAAATTTTATGACTATAGGTAAATAATCATAAAATAAGCAGGATATTTGTCCTGCTTATTTACTTTTCTAAAACAAATCAAGAGTGATTTTGACTTGAAATCAGTACGTCTTGTTTTTTGTTATAACAGTTTGGTCTTCAGATCGCCTACGCCTCAAATCACCTCAATATCCGCATGGGTCAACGCCAATCCAACCCCAATGGTGGCGATCTGCACCGCCGCACCCGCACCATTGCCATTGGCATCGTATATCAAGGCACCGGTCGCGCTGTTGTAGATAATGTTATCGTTCGCATCCAGTGCCTTTGTACCGATTCTGAATCGAGCAGCCGCTAAAGTACCTGTAGCCGTCAAAGCAGTGAAGACGGCATTCTCAAGCTGGATCGTGTCATTGAACACATTAAAATCGGTAATCGTATCAATCTGACCCGTTGTAGTGAACCTGAAAATATCGTTCCCGATTCCGCCCGTCAACATGTCGGAACCTTGCCGACCATCGAGGATATCGTTACCGGCAGCCGCTTTCAATTGATTATTGCCTGTGTTTCCAATGATAATGTTGGCCTGACTATTACCAGTGCCGTTAATGGCGGAGGATCCCGTTAACGTCAGGTTCTCGACTGGGTCAGGTATCGCATACGTTACGCTACTATTAACCCCATCGATACCGCCCCCTGCAGCTTCAATAATGCTGTCACCGGCGTTGTCGACCCAATAATTATCATTACCGGATCCACCCTTGAGAATGTCAGTACCAAATCCGCCATCCAGCGTATCGCGACCGGTTTCACCTTCCAGGGTGTCATTACCCGCAGCACCTTGCAGATTATCGTTACCTGCACCACCGTTCAGCACATTGTTCGCAGCATTCCCCGTAATGGTATTGGCTTGCCCGTTACCTGTGCCATTGATAGCGGATGCACCTCTCAAAGTCAAATTCTCCACATTAACAGGCAACGTATACGTCACGCTGCTGTTCACGCTGTCAATACCTTCATTAAACACTTCGATGACGACATCACCGGCAATTTCGACAAAATAACTGTCGTTACCCGGCCCGCCGATCAGTGTATCTGCGCCCGACCATCCCGTCAGAACATCGTTACCCAATCCCCCTTGCAGAATATTGCTGGCGGTGTTTCCAGTCAAATCATCGGCAAAATCGCTGCCAATGAGGTTCTCGATCTGGCTCAGCGTATCCAATCCGGCACCGAGAGTATTTTGCTGTGTTGCGATATTCAGTGAAACAGTTACCGGCGCGGTGGCATTTTCATACGATACCGTATCGTTGAGGGACGATGTACCAGCCAGGTTATCGTTACCCGGCGTACTGAACAGCATTGCATCAACAGCAACGGTAAAGTTTTTGCTGCCTAGCAGTGGCACTGCAACACCGTCCGATACCGAGGTATCGATTGAGAAATTGCCACTAAAATTGAATGTCGGAGTAAAAATAACGCCTGCCAATAAGGCATTCACATCCGCTAATGCGCCACTGGCGCTCCATACACCGGTCGTCGCATCAAAAATGGATGTTACAGCACCGGAAGTACCAGTACTCAAACTCCCCGCCGCTACATTTGACAGCGTCAATATCGCGGTCAAGTCACTATCAGGATCTTCGATTACGATATTGTTAAGGTCTAACAGCGTGTTTGGTGTGTAAACCTCCGCAGTACTGAGATTAAATGCATTAGGGACGTTGTTGTTAACGAAATAGCTTACTCCACCATATTCCCCTATAAATGCATCGAAATCACCATCACGATCCATATCCGCAAAGACTGGGCTATTGTCGGTTGGGTAACGAGTGTTTCCCGCGAGAAGACCATATGAACCAGCTTTCGTAGAAAATTGCGGATTGTTAACAGTTCCTATATTACGAAAACCACCTCCAGATGACCCCGAAAAAGCATCTAAATCACCATCGTAGTCAATATCCGCAAAGCTTAAACCAGATCTCCCAGCATTTAACCCAAATGGAGTTGTAATGGCAGGTGCGAAGGATGGGCTAACTGATGTACCTATATTCTGAAAAAATTGCAAGCCGCTATCATTAACAACAAATACATCAGAGTCTCCGTCATCGTCAATATCCGCAAAATCCACTGCATATCCTGCGCTTATGAAATTAAACGGATTGACGACAGCAGCGGCAAATGCGGGGACATTAGGTGTGCCGATATTTTGAGAAAATAATATATTGCCGTCATACATGTTAGAAGAAAAACTATCAAAATCGCCATCGCCATCAATGTCGACAAAAGTTGGTTTGACAAAATACCCCGTATAACTTAGTCCAAATGGATTTTCAACAACAGTAGCAAAAGAAGGATCGTAGATGGTTCCAGTGTTCTCATAAAATAGAGGGGTACTGTCAAAACCACTCACCACAAACATATCAAAATCGCCGTCGTCATCGATATCAACTATCGCAGGATTAGCATAATAAATCCTGCCAAAGGTAATCTTAGATGAGCCGTGAAACGATGGACTGTACCCTGACCCGATATTCTGCATGATGCCATCAGTTCCTACAGAAGCATCTATATCTCCATCCCCGTCAATATCAACAAAAGGATAGTATAAACCCCCACTAAATGGATCATAGCTATCAAAATAGTATTTAGGAATTTTGTCGGTTCCTATGTTTCTACTAAAGACGAGTGGACCCCTTTCCCAATTGGAAAAAAGATCTAAATCTCCATCATTATCAATATCAGTGAAATTTAAGTGCTGTGCAGAGCCAAAATAACTGGGAGGAGCGAATCTGGCATTGCCGATTGCTCCAGTATTTTCAAAAAACTTGACTCCGTTTCCGCTTCCTATATAAGCATCCAAATCGCCATCGTTATCAATATCAGCAAACGTTGGGCTTGCAGCAAAACCAACATCCTCCAATCCAAACGGATTGATCCCTGCAGCAACTAGCAATGGATTTGTAGCTGTTCCATCGTTTCTAAAAAATCGTGTATTGCCCCCATTGTTGCCGACAAAAACATCTAAATCACCGTCATTATCCAGGTCTGCAAAAGCAGGAGAGGCTTTTGAACCTACATTTTTCAGACCGAATGGATTAATAATGGGACCCGCGAATGATGGATTCGTCGATGTTCCCATATTCCTGAAAAACTTTATATTGCCATCATAGCCACCTACAAAACCATCTAAATCATTATCACCATCAATATCAACCAATGTACTAAAACTTGCACTTTCAGAGCCTACTGAATCAAGTTCGATATATTGAAAAACAGGATTGCTCATTACTTTTCCTCTCAATTAAGATTTATTTGTGATTTTTATTAGTATCAAGAATTCGTTGTAAACGCTGCTGCATTTGCTGTTCGATTGCATGCTGGCGATACGCGGGCAGGACATACGAAGATATTAATTCATTACGATGTTGTCCATCTTGCTGCCAACATTCGGCGACGACAAGCCCGATCATTGTGCCCTCCACCGATGCCGATACGCCGATCAATTCACCGCGTTGCGGCTGGGTTGGCCAGCGGTTCTGCAAACTTGGAGAAGTCATGGCTTCATAGTGCAGCAGATTTTCCGGTGTTAAATGGAAGACCTTCTGATATTTGACCGCCATGCTTTCAGTATCGGAAATTTGTAAAGCGCGTGGCAAACCAGCTACCTGTGTTGGCTGACTCAATCCGGGACGTTGCACGGTCGGTTTAGTGATTATCAGTCCATCTGATTCGGGAAAAGAAATCAGCCGATCAATGTCATCATCCTGAAAACCAAGCGCTCTGGGCTGACGCACCTGGGGTAGCACTACCACATCAAATAATTCTTCGACGACTCCGCCGATGTGCAGTGCGTGTACAAGATGACCGGTATCCAAATCGATCACAGCCAAGCCGCACTGCGCTACCCTGTTATCTGCTGCCAGCCGGGTTTCCAAGGTCAAGCCGGTAAACGTTTTGGAACGTAATTGCGACAACCCCACCAAAGCATAATTTTTCCAGAACGCAAGGCCGCGCACGAAACCCGGGCAAAATGTAACGGGTATAAATTGATGGTTATCCAGATAACCCAACTCACCCGTGCCGGAATTGAGCAACCATAACTTACCCTGATACCAACGCGGTGAATGCGGCATCGATAAACCCGTGGCGATGATTTCATTGCTGGGAATATGCATCACCACGCCACCATCCAGCCGCTGATTACGCCAGCCTGCCGCTTCATCCGTCGCGCTGCATGCGGTGACATACATGGGTTGATCGCCCTGCATCGCCAGGCCATTCAAATGGCAACGGTCTTCGGCTGCCAGCTTGGTGATAAAAGGCGGCTTCCATATAGGAGCAAAGCTGAATCCTGCCTGCAAGCTAGCCAGACAACTGAAATCGGTATTGATGAATAGTATTTGTTGCGCCTGTGTCACCACCACGTCATGCACATTCACGTCGCCGGTGGTGTGCGATTGGCTGGGTACGTACAGACGATCGCTGCCTTGGTGTTGCTCGTCTTTTGCCAAGCGGTTTTCCAGTTGCCAAATCTGATAACGGGTGGCCATGTAGAGACTGTCGCCACGAACATATAGCCCCATGGGCTTATCAAACAAACGTTCGTTGACCGCTAGGCGGCCATTGGCTTTGCGCCCGACCAAAAATAACCGATTGGTCTGATACGTAGTAAACGCGAGGCTGATTTGTTCATTTTCCAACCAATGGTAAAGATGGTCAGAACCTCGCATGGTGACGGCAGGTGGCGCTTCGGAAGTCATGGATAGCTCAATGCAATGATCTCACGGGATGAGATCGATTTATTTTAATGGATTAACCGAAATCACCATATCGAGAGCGTTTTTTTCTGCTGAACATCGGAAGAACCAGACCCAGAAATATCCCACCGCATAAAACCAGAGCCCCGGCAATAAACCAATCCTTCTGGTTGTGGTTTTCCAGTTCACGGTTTTCTAGCTGCAATGCAATGAGGCGCTCTTCGACTGTGATCAGCTTTTCATGCAATTCCTTGTTTTCTTCATCAATGAGCAGCACATTGGCGGAAGCTTTTTTAATGGATTCCATTTGCTCCACTAATTGCTTGTTATCGCTTTCAAGTGATTTCAGGCGCTTTTGCGAACTTTCATATTCATCCTTGACGGCTTTTAGCTGGGTGCGTATAGAACCTTCGTCCACATTTGTAAGGTCGATCTGCTTCACCATTTTTTCCAGTTGCGATCGGGCGTCAGGTTCGGCGCTCAAATAACGGCTCAGTATCCAGCCTTCCATGCCATTGGCAATTTTGACGCGCGTATGCCCGGTTTCCGCATCATTTTCCAGCACTTCCACGGGGGTACCGCTCTTCAACATTCTGAGAATCGCATGACTCAAGGTCGGGCCTCTGCGGAAGGTGACCTCCAATTGATCCGATACGTATCGGGTTTCAGCGGAAATTGAGACAGAATAGGGAAAGCAGACAATAAAACAAATCAGCAAAACGACATATTTATTTTTATTCATAAAATTTATCGGATGGGTTCAAGAATTATGCAAATCCTGATTTGAGAAGATGTAAACCAAGCAATGGATCCTAATAGGTTCTGGCTTTGGGTGGAAACGACTCGACCGTGAGCGGCTTCAGGCGGACAGGTTTGTAATCCAGCCGATGATCTTCACTGAAAAATAGCGTATGTTTCAACCATTTGACATCGTCCCGCTGCGGATAATCATCCCGCGCGTGGGCGCCCCGGCTTTCACGCCGGGCTTCCGCCGAAATCATCGTGGCAATGGCCACTTCTTTCAAATTATCCAGTTCAAGCGCTTCAATCCGTGCGGTATTGAATATTTTGCTTTTATCCTTAATTTCCGTGCGCCCCACTTGTTCACCGACCTGGAGAATTTTCTCCACGCCTTTCTGCAGCATGTCTTCAAAGCGAAACACACCGCAATAGGTTTGCATGGTCTTGGCCAAGGCGGCATGAACCTGCGCGACACTCTCGCCATTTTGCTGGTTTTCCAATCGTGCCAAACGGCTCAGTGTTTTGTCCGCTGCATCCTCCGGCAGTGGTTTATGATGCGGGTGCGTTTTCAAGTCTTCAATAATTTGATTGGCTGCGGCACGGCCAAAGACGACAAGATCGAGCAATGAATTCGTGCCCAGGCGATTGGCGCCGTGCACCGAAACGCAGGCGCATTCGCCTACCGCGTAAAATCCGGAAACGACTTCTTCCGGGCCGGTTTTATACGGCGCCACGACCTGCCCCAAATAATTGGTAGGAATACCGCCCATCATGTAATGCGCGGTGGGTACGACCGGGATCGGTTCATTAATAGGGTCGACATGGGCAAATTTAATCGCCAGTTCACGGATGCCCGGCAACCGGGTTTTAATAATTTCACTACCCAGATGATCAAGCTTTAACAATAAGTGATCACTTTCCTCGCCACAACCGCGCCCATCCTTCATTTCCGTAGTCATGGCGCGTGAAACCACATCACGGCTGGCCAGATCCTTGGCATTGGGCGCGTAACGCTCCATGAAACGCTCGCCTTCCCTGTTCAGCAAATAACCGCCCTCACCTCGCACCGCTTCACTGATCAAAACGCCCACACCGTACACGCCCGTGGGGTGAAATTGCCAGAACTCCATATCTTCCAGCGGAATCCCTGCGCGTGCGGCCATGCCCAGGCCATCGCCGGTATTAATTAATGCATTGGTACTGGCTTGAAAAATCCGCCCGCCGCCACCTGTGGCGAATAAAGTCGCTCGTGCCTGCAACACCAGGATTTGCCCGGTTTCCATTTCCAGCGCAGTAACGCCCAACACATCGCCCTGTTCGTCGCGAATCAGATCCAGTGCCATCCATTCGATAAAAAATTGCGTGTTGGCGCTGACATTTCGTTGATACAGGGTGTGCAACAATGCGTGACCGGTACGATCAGCCGCTGCGCATGAGCGCGTGGCTTGCGCGCCGCCAAAATTCTGCGATTGGCCGCCAAACGGGCGTTGATAGATTTTTCCGTTTTCCAGACGATCGAACGGCATGCCAAAATGCTCCAGTTCGTATACCACTTCGTTGGCATGACGGCACATGAATTCAATGGCGTCCTGATCGCCCAGGTAATCGGAGCCTTTCACGGTATCGTACATATGCCAATGCCAATTGTCTTCGGTCACATTCCCCAGCGCAGCGGCAATTCCCCCTTGTGCTGAAACGGTGTGAGAACGCGTGGGAAATACTTTGGATAGCACCGCCACTTTCAATCCCGCTTCGGACAACTGCAGCGCCGCCCGCATTCCAGCACCCCCTGCCCCTACAATGACCACATCAAACTTTCTTTTGATTAATGACACATTAGCTCCACAATATTTCAGCAACCCAAACCAGATAAAACAGCAAAGCAGTCACCACCGCGATATGCATCATTAAGCGAATCGGTGTGGAATGAACATAATCCATCAGAACGTTGCGCACACCCACCCATGCATGCCAGAACATACCCATAAAAAACACAAAAGTTGCGATGCGCAGCCATTGAAGCTGGAATAAGCCTTTCCATTCTGCGTAATTCTGTGGAGCTGCAACACATAACACACTGACCAGAACAATAAGATAAATTGTCATCAGAATGGCGGTCACACGCTGGACCAGCCAATCCCTCGAACCGTAGTGCGCACCCGTGACAGCCAATCTGGACTGCTTCACCATAGCATTAATCCCGACAATGTAGTGAGTACGAATCCCGCAATCAACACCAGTTTGCTTCCTGTCCGCGCCTGTTCCAGCACGATGCCGATTTGCAGATCCAGTAACAAATGACGAATACCGGCACATAAATGATGCAAAAAGAACCATAGCGGTAGTAGCAGCATCAGCTTGATCATTGGATTATTGATATAACCCTGCAATATTTCAAAGCCTTGCGGTGATTCCAGCAAGAGCTGCAAACCGCACAGCAGCAACGGGATGCCGGGAAAAAAGAGCAATACACCACTGATACGATGCAGAATCGAAACCACGGCGGGGATGGGCTGTCTGATCTTGAGCAGATTCAGATATTTGGGACGGTTATGATGTAATTTTTCTTCCATGCGAAAAATTCTAGTGTAGAAATGTTGTCGCCAGAGTTAAGCTTACACGCTGAAGATTGAAGCCAAGTTTAGTCTGTTATGGTTTCTGATACAAGCCATATCAAGTCATATGACAATCTCACTCGTCTGATGAACGCCATTCGATCAAGAATAAAATGGAGCAAAAAAAGAATTGCAATTCGGCCGATACGATGAATAAAGCAAGTGATAAAACACCGCTTGGGTATAATAAACCCATAGTTTGGGTCTGTTTTCAACCGCACCGCGGCGCACCCCTTAACACCGTTAAACTGACAAGCACCATCATGCAATCCGTTGCAAGAACAATAACACTCATTACTTTTTTATCGCTACTCAGCGCTTGCAGTATTGTGCGTCTGGGCTATGATCACGGGGCACAACTCACTTGGTGGTGGCTGGATGGTTACGTCGATTTTAACCGCGAACAGGCACCACACGCCAAGCAAGCGATTCAGCAGTGGTTTAACTGGCATCGTACGGCACAGCTTCCGGAATATGTGGATTGGCTGGCCGTAGTACGCGGCCAGATCGACGGCCCGCTGACAGCTACGCAAATCTGTCATTGGTCCGATGAACTGCAAGGTATTCTCGCCCCTGCCTTTGAACAGGCTGTGCAGCTGAGTACACCGGTGGTATTGCGTTTAGGCGAAGCACAGTGGCGCCATCTCGAGCAACGCTATAACAAAAGCAATGAGGAGCTGCGCCGCGACTATCTGCAACCAGATCTTGGAGAGCGCCGGCAGGCTTCGATCAAGCGCACCATCAAACGTATTGAGAACCTATATGGCAGCATTGATAAAACTCAACGGAAATTAATCGCAGCTAGCATTGAATCCTCACCTTTCAATCCCGAAATCTGGATGATCGAACGCCAGCGCCGACAACAGGAGACTTTGAGAATATTGCGTCAGCTCACACCTGAATCCGCCACGCGTGAACAGGCCATTACCGCATTACAGACTCTGATCGAACATACGCACCGTTCCGACGATCCGGATTACCGCGCTTATCAGTTGAAGCTCTCTGCCTATACCTGCGATTTCATCGCACATATGCACGACAGCACCACGCCAACTCAGCGCCAGCATGCGCATGACAAATTAAAGAAATGGGAAACGGATTTACGCGCGCTGATGATCAAGAATAGTATGCATACTGCTCTGGAATAGCGGATTTACGCATCTACTGCGTGATCTGAAATATAGTCAGATTCATAATCAGAAACGGGAAAATATCCTGCTGCTTCAGCACTCATGACGCCCGTTTACAGTTTGGGAACCCGATTATCACATGCAAACCTTATCTCCATCTACATTCCAGGCTGTGTGTCCTTGCATTTGCTCCCCAAAAATTCGGCGCAATTCTATTGCGATTTGTATCTCTAAGGAATTTCTTAATTTTAGTTGGTTATTCACACAGGCACGTTTTATAATCCGCACGCATTAATGACCTAATAACGGAATGATCAGTATAAAATTATTGACTGAGTATTCTTTCCAAATGACATGAACCCAAATCTGAATCAGCTGCAACCCTATCCCTTCCAGAAGCTCCGGTTATTACTCGATGGGGTGGTACGCAATGCGGCATTGAGTCCGATTGATCTGCAAATTGGCGAACCCAAGCACGCAACACCTGACTTTATCCGTCAAGCCATAGTGGATAATCTGGATGGTCTATCGGCATACCCAACGACGCTGGGAATACCAGCGCTACGCAATAATATCGCGGCATGGATAAAACAGCGTTTTAATTTGCCGGAAATCAATCCGGATACTGAAATTATTCCTGTCAATGGCAGCCGTGAAGCGTTGTTTTCTTTTGCGCAAGCAACGATAGATCGCAGCGCCGGATCTCCGGTAGTCATATGCCCCAATCCGTTTTATCAAATTTACGAAGGCGCCGCATTATTGGCAGGGGCGACACCGCATTTTATCAATACGCTGCCCGAAAATCGTTTTCGATTGGATTTCTCGCAATTGAGTCATAACGTATGGTCGCGCGCGCAGTTGATTTATGTTTGTTCGCCCAATAATCCAACGGGTGCAGTCATGACACTGGAGGAATGGCAGGAACTGTTTGCACTGTCCGATCGTTATGGTTTTGTAGTCGCTGCGGATGAATGTTATTCGGAAATCTATTGTGATGAAACGAAACCGCCATTGGGCGCGCTGGATGCTGCACATCAATTGGGCCGCACAGGTTTTCCGCGCTTGGTGGCATTCAACAGCTTATCGAAACGTTCCAATGTACCGGGAATGCGCTCCGGTTTTGTAGCCGGTGACGCAGCAATATTGCAACAGTTTCTGCTGTATCGGACTTATCATGGCTGCGCCATGAATCCTGCAGCTCAGGCTGCCAGCGCAGCGGCCTGGAATGATGAAAAGCATGTGGTGGAAAATCGCCGGTTGTATGCGCAAAAATTCTCTGAAGCGCTGGCTTTACTGGCGGATGCAATGACTGTGCAAATGCCGGATGCGGGTTTTTATTTGTGGATTAAAACACCTATCGGCGATACCGAATTCACCAAACGATTGTATCAAGATTATAATGTGACGGTACTGCCAGGCAGCTATCTGGCGCGTGACGCACAAGGCAGCAATCCGGGGAAAAATTATATTCGGGTTGCGTTGGTGGCTCCTGCGCAGGAATGTAGCGAAGCGATGCAAAGAATTAAAAGCCTCGTGACTCAATTGGGTTGAGCCGGGTCGAATTTAAATTACTAAGGAAAATTATGAGTGAATTAAAAACCATCATTGAAGAAGCTTTTGAACGCCGCGCTGAAATTACACCCCGTAATGTCGATGCCAGTTTGAAGGAAGCCGTTACACAAGTTCTGGCGATGCTGGATAACGGTAAATTGCGCGTAGCTGAAAAAATCGACGGTGATTGGATTACGCACCAATGGATCAAGAAAGCGGTATTACTGTCATTCCGCATCGAAGATAACAATTTTATCAAGGGCGGTTTTTCCAATTATTTTGACAAAGTACCGTCCAAGTTCGCCGATTACAGCTCCCGAGACTTTCGTGACGGCGGCTTTCGTGTCGTGCCGCCTGCAGCCGTGCGCAAAGGCTCGTTTATCGCCAACAACGTCGTGCTGATGCCTTCTTACGTCAATATAGGCGCGTATGTGGACGAGGGTACGATGGTTGATACGTGGGCCACCGTTGGCTCATGCGCGCAGATTGGCAAGAATGTGCATTTATCGGGTGGCGTTGGCATTGGCGGTGTGCTGGAGCCAGTGCAGGCCAATCCGACCATTATCGAAGATAATTGCTTTATTGGAGCGCGCTCGGAGATTGTGGAAGGCGTGATTGTCGGTGAGAATTCCGTCATATCCATGGGGGTGTATATTGGTCAAAGCACGAAAATCTACAACCGTGAGAGCGGTGAAGTCAGTTACGGCCGTATTCCGCCCGGATCAGTCGTGGTATCGGGTAATTTGCCGGCAGAAAACGGGAAGTACAGTTTGTACTGTGCCGTGATCGTGAAGCAAGTAGATGCAAAAACACGTTCCAAAACAGGAATTAATGAATTGTTGCGCGGAATATAAACGAAATATTCCTAACGTGGATACCCCCTATTACGGGGGCTTATTCTTGATTATTTTATGGTGACCTGGTTGTCGACATTCTTGACCCCATCCACGATCCAGGTATGCATATTAGTGCGGGTAATCTGATCTTCATTACGAGCGACACCCGTGAGTGTTACATGCCCTTCGTTAACTTTAATTTCAATGCTGGCACCCTGTAAAACCGGATCTGATTGAATGGCCTGGGTAACACGAGCAAAAATGGTTGAATCATCATAAACAATTCCGGGAGGTGGCGCGACCCAGGACGGATGGGTTCTTTCCGCATAGTTTTCACACCCTATCAAAAAAAAGATGCTTATCAGCAATAAAGCTGAAGTCAATAATTTAAAAAAAATCCTCATGGTTGTTTATCCTATCAATGTTTGCTTTACAGGTATTTCGTAATTCTTCTTATTCGCTGATGAAAATTGATGTCACTCATTCAGCATGGATGGCATCATAACGCTACCGATAGGAAATAAACAAGCCGGTAAACTCAAAAACATACCCTCAATAACAATCCAGCATTCAGTCTGCGCGGATCTCAATAGCAGTTCGGATTAAATTATTCACTTGAGTACTCAAATCACTGGACAAGCAGTCAAGCTCATATATTTTATCGGTGACGCGCATACTGCGCAGCCAGGTAAGCTGTCGTTTGGCCAATTGGCGCGTTGCGGCAATTCCCATGTCATGCAATTCGTCGCTGTCGATTTTGTCATCCAGGTAAAGACAGGCCTGCCGATAGCCGACACATCGCATGGAGGGTGACTCCGCGCTTAATGCCGGAAATTTTTGGCGTATGGATTGCACTTCTTCGATCAATCCGGCGTTTAACATGCTTCTAAAGCGCTCAGCAATACGTAAATGCAATTGGCTGCGTTCACTGGGTATCAATGCAATACTGATTTTACGATAGGGAAAATCAGTGGGTTGAAAGTTTTTCAGAATCTCTGACATCGGCTGTTGCGTCAAATAACACACCTCCAATGCACGCTGGATACGCTGACTATCGGTAGGCTTGACACGTGCAGCAATGACCGGATCCAATTCTGATAATTTCTGATGCATTGCAGGCCAGCCATGTTTCTCCGCCATATTCTCCAACGTCAAGCGCAGGTCTTGATCAGCAGCAGGCAATGCGGACAAGCCTTGTTGTAAGGCTCGGAAGTAAAGCATCGTACCCCCTACCAGAAGCGGAATTTTGTTACGTGAGGAGATATCCTGCATGATACTTAAAGCATCCTGGCGAAATTGTGCTGCTGAATAAGATTGATCGGGATCAATGAGATTAATCAAATGATGTGGGGCATGAGCCAGGATTTCTTGCCTGGGCTTTGCCGTCCCGATATCCATGTAACGGTATACTTGAGCTGAATCCACGCTGATGATTTCACTCGGAAAATTTCTTGTGATATCCAAGGCAATTTGGCTTTTGCCACTGGCTGTGGGGCCCATCAAGAAAATAGCAGTGGGATTTTGCATTACGGAGGATTAATTGTATGAAAAAGAGCGGGAATGAAGTGAAATAGAAACAATTGTTTAATTTTAAATAATAAATGTATAAAAGGCTTATCGTTAAATAGTCATTGGATAATCAGAAAAACTCGGCTAAACTTTGGCAAATTTAACTTTTGTTAGGATTAAGGCTTTGAAAATTTTTGCTGTCGTATTATTTCTCCTCATATTATATAGCCTGGGATCAGCACTGTATTATATGTACAAGGATAAAGGGCATTCAACGCGCATGGTCAGATCCTTGAGCATCCGTATCGGCTTATCTCTTTTCTTATTTATTGTCATGATGATAGCAGCCCGCTTGGATATGCTGGCTGAATAATTTTTCCGCCCGGAATCGCTTTATTGTGCAACCGTGAGTCTGCCGAAGTTGTATAAAGATGTGGTTATTGTTGGCGCTGGCGCTGCAGGCATGATGTGTGCCATTGAAGCGGGTAAACGAGGCCGTAGCGTACTACTCATCGATCATGCCAGTAAGTTAGCAGAAAAAATCCGCATTTCCGGCGGTGGCCGTTGTAACTTTACCAATCGGTATACGACAGCGGAAAATTTTATTTCCGGTAATCCGCATTTTTGTCGCTCCGCATTGGCTCGCTTTACGCCACAGGGTTTTATTGCGCTGATTGAGAAACACGGGATTCGCTATCATGAAAAGAAATTAGGTCAATTGTTCTGCGATGGTCGCTCACAACAAATTATCGATATGCTTCACGGCGAGTGCAACGCAGTGGGTGTAGAGTGGCAAATGCCTTCTGCAATCAAAGAAATAGTGAACTTATCCAGCGATAGGAAAAAACCCGGCACTGAATCGAATTTTAGCGTGATAACCGAGCGCAATACCATTGAAACCAAGTCTCTGGTGATTGCTACAGGCGGGTTATCAATCCCGCAAATTGGCGCAAGCGCATTGGGCTATCAAATTGCCAATCAGTTTGGCGTTCGTGTAACACCCTTGCGGCCTGGTTTGGTGGGTTTAACTTTCTCAGCCGATGAATTTTCCGCCTTTAAGGAAATTTCAGGCGTGGCGATAGATGCTGAAGTGAGTTACAACAGCGCTTCATTTCGTGAGAATGTCTTATTTACCCACCGCGGATTAAGCGGTCCTGCTATATTGCAAATATCATCGTATTGGCAACCCGGGAAACCTCTACACCTCAATCTGCTACCGCAACAGCGCGCACAACAGATTTTTCTTCTTTATCGTAGAAGCGCCGTACTTTTACCGAATCTGTTAGCCCGTTATCTACCTAAACGTTTCGTGCAGATCTGGTGCACTTTCATATTAGCCCCACTGGGTATCGCTGCAAAACCTATTTGCGATTACCGGGAAAATGAATTGCTTCTGATTGCGGATAACCTCCATAATTGGCAGATTATTCCGAGTGGCACGATCGGTTATAAGAAAGCCGAAGTGACAGTAGGCGGTATCGATACTCTCGAATTATCATCCAAAACAATGGAATCCAAGCGCATGCCAAATCTGTTTTTTATTGGAGAGGTAGTAGATGTTACCGGCCATTTAGGCGGATTCAACTTCCAATGGGCCTGGTCATCAGGTTATGCTGCAGGGCAAGTGGTCTAAATTTTGTATGCGATATCAGTTGAAAAATAAAAAATATTTTATTTTTCTCCATAAAAAAATGATGCGATCGAGAAATAGGTTCTGCGCCACATATAGGTTCCACACGCAACTTCCTTGAAATCTTCCATCCATACTCTTAATCCATCCGGACTAACACGCCAATAGTCTTTGGGAACTGCATGATAGGGGCAGAGCCAAGGCAATTGAACCCATATTCTTCCGCCCGGTTTTAAGACTCTCTTGAGTTCCTGAATTGCCTTCAATGGATAGGGAACATGCTCCAGTATCGATATACAGACCACTGCATCAAAGCTGTCATCTTCAAAGGGTAAGTCATGGATATCATAATGATAATCAATGAAATCACGCATATCGTATTTATCAACACTTACCCAGTTCGGTCCATATTTTTTCCCTAATCTATTCTTTACCCCGATTTGAAGGCATGGCTTATCTTCACAGCCTTGCAGGAATTCTTCAAATATCTTTGCATAGACCGCGTCTGGATCAGTACTCGTTTGACGTACTGCATTTGCGGCTCGTTTGTATTCGATAAGATAAAACAAAAATGATAAGTGTTTCTTTAATAAAGCATAAATTTTTCTAAGTATGTTTTTCATTTATTTCTCTGCATTGGTAATACGAAGTATCAGATACCCAGCACGCCCCATTGAATGCATCTGGCGAATAAGAAACTTTCGACAAACTTGGAAAATACCATCGATTATCCCTAACTCTTCTTAGCCATATTATCAGTTATCAGATTAATTATCTTGCTCCATCAAAACTGTATCAAAGATTTCATAGGGCAAGATAAGACGATTAATGCAGATAATGCTCCACTATTGAAAAGGTTACGCGTAAGCTCTACGGAATATACATGCTTTGCGCACCTGCACCCCTTCCAGCAGCAAAATCGCGGGAAATAGCAGGTTCAATTTTAAAAAACCATCAACTAGATTTTCTCGAACTTACAATAACTTCGTAGGAGATATGTACTAGAAAAAAAGTAATAATGACCTATTGGTTGCAAGATGTATTTCTACTAATATGAGTCCCCTTTGTGAAATCAATCATTTCACAGAAATTCAAAGCTTCTTGGGAAATTTGCAGTAACAGCCTGAATAGTAAAGTTAATGATGGATAGACAACTAAAACGTGAGGGATTAAACATGTTAGTCAATGTAAACAAAATTCGAACCAGTCTCATACGACGAATAGCTGTGATTACTGCATTCTTCTTGTCAACTGGCATTGCGGGCATGAATGTACATGCCCATACACCTCACGACATGGTAATTGCATTTGCCGCATCACCGGATTATGCCAATGATAAAACCATGTTCTTAATTAGCGATGGAGCATTTACAGGCTGGTATTATGATCAAGTGATGCGGTCTACTGACGGTGGCGTAAACTGGATCAACATTGCGAACGGATTGGATCATCCACTCGAATACAGTGTTCTTCGCGTTTCTCCAAAGTTTGCTACGGATCAAACGGTATTTGCGGGCCTCAAAGGCAAAGGAGGTGTTTATCGATCCACCAATCGTGGCGATTCATGGGAACCCTATAATACAGGCCTTGCTGCTGCAAACAAAATCATAAGAAAAATGGAAGTTGCTGAAACCGGCAATGGTTATGTGGTTTACTTTACTGAAGGCAATGGTGCTTTATTCCGCCGCTCCAACACAGATGCACAGTGGACTCAGGTACTCAATAAAACCAACAAGGTAGCTGTTATTGCAATCTCGCCCGATTTTGCTACCGACAACACTTTAGTGATCGCTAACGATACCGGATACTTGCGAAAATCCACCAATGGAGGCATTGACTGGACCGAATTAGGAAATCCAACAGGAAGCATCATTTACGATATGGCCATCGCTCCAGGCGCAACGGAAATATTCCTGGCGACCCCAAGCTTTGGAATTTTTCATAGCAATGATGGAGGAAATACCTTTGTCAACAAGGGTACTAACCTACCCAATGAAGCAATCAATAACATAGCCGTTTCACCGAATTACGCGATCGATCGCACGGTATTTTGTACCAGCCTGACCCAATCGGTATTTAAATCCGTCGATGGCGGCGATAATTGGGAATTGTTTAATTCAGGTGCTGTAGTCACAGTACAAACGACACCCCTCAATGAAATGACTGACTTGCAGGTCTCCCGTACCTATGCGACAGATCAAACGGTATTCTTGCCGGTATTTGATGGGCTCTTCATTTCAAAAAATGGAGGCAGTACTTGGAAGCAAAGTCAAACACGGATTGGCATACTGACAGGGCTTGCGTTGTCTACAAGTTTTAACACGGATCAAAAGATGATTGCCACAACGTATGTCGGCCGAGGTATCGCTATTTCTGCAGATGGTGGTACAACCTGGTCTACCAGTGGCTGGCCCAATCCAACGGGACGGAAGATGAACTTTTTTGATTCACAAATCATTAAAAATGCCAATGGCAATCAAACAATCGTTACCGCGACCAACGGCTATGTGGGGAGTTCGAACGATTTCGGTGCCAGCTGGAACGTTAAGTTTATCCCTAGATTTCTTGAAATCAGGAAGGATCTCGTTTCGCTCACAGCTCTAGCAGCATCGCCGAACTTTGCGACCGATAAAGAGATATATCTCGGCTCAAGACTCCATGGATTGCTGCAAACCAAAGATGCGGGAAAAACTTGGATATTGCAACGCGGAATGCCGACAAATCATCCTATTACAAGCGTGGCTGTGTCGCCTAACTATGCCACCGACCGTACTGCATTTGCTGTTAACCGTGCGGGGGAAGTCTGGCGTACGCAGGATGGCGGAAATACTTTCCTGCAAGTAGGCGCCAGTTCGATCATCCAAACCGGATGGGCTGGGCAAAGATATATGTGGGTTGCGATATCTCCTCAATTTGCCATCGATAATCTTGTTCTCGTTGGCACCACCAGTGGGATTTATCGCTCAACCGATGCCGGCACCACCTGGATAAAAGAAGCCGACACTTCGGTTGGGTCAAATGCTGTTATTTTACAAATCGAATTTTCGCCAAACTTCGGTAACGATCGCACGATTTTTGTCAATGTCCGGGGCAAAGGATTGCTTAACGCAAATCTGGACGGAGCGGGCGCGGTAACATCTACATTCAATACAACTGCTTCATTGATTGGAACTGAAAATATTGAATTCATTGAATTCAAGATATCGCCCACCTATCAATTGGATTCTACGATTGTAGGTGCTGCAAGAAAAAATATCTATAAATCGATGGATGGCGGCTTAACCTGGGCAGTAGCAGGATATCCTGACAATTAAAGCACCTAAGATTGCAAATATGCACCGCTCGATTCTAATCGAGCGGTTTTATTTTATCCAGAATTTTGCGCTAGCCCCAATGTTGTCGGTAATCAATATAGTATTTAGCGACAAGATTCTACTTAATTACCGCTTTTTCACTAAACCTGGGATAGCAAATACCAGCAATAGATAAGCAATCTGCCATTGTTCGTCGCTCAGTTCCAGTCTATCATTCACTTCTACGGAATAAACAAAAAATTTTCGTTGAATATTACGAAAATTCCAACAAAACAAACCATAATCCATAGTTACTAAATTTTTTGGAGAGATTTATGCGCAATTTGCAATTAGCAGCGTCCATTCTCTTTGTACTTGTTTTAAGTAGCTGCGGCTACAATACGCTTCAATCCACTGATGAGCAGATTAAAGCCAGTTGGGCGGAAGTGCTGAATCAATACAAACGACGTGCAGATCTAATACCGAATTTGGTTAATACCGTTAAAGGATTCGCTGCTCAGGAAAAAGATGTGTTGCTTGGCGTTACGAATGCGCGTTCCAGAGTAGGCAGTATTCAGGCAACTCCGGAACTCATCAACGATCCCGAATCATTTACTAAATTCCAAGATGCACAAGAAGAGTTGTCCAGTTCCCTTTCAAGATTGCTGGTCGTAATCGAGAATTATCCCGAATTAAAATCGGATGCCAACTTTCGTGATTTACAAGCACAATTGGAAGGTACCGAAAACCGCATTACTGTAGCACGTAATCGGTATATCAAGGCGGTTCAAGACTACAATACGATTGTTCGGTCTTTTCCCAGCAATCTCACAGCCATGCTATTTGGATTTCAGACAAAGCCCGGTTTCACCGTGGAAAATGAAAATGAGATTTCTGTTGCGCCAAAGATCGATTTTGATACACCGAGACCGGAAGATAAATAAGCCCAATTATCGTCCATCTTATGCAAGCTAGATTAATCAGCCAAGAATCAATCTTCAGAATCAAGACCATGTTTTTCAGGATTATTACTCTACTCACAATTCTATTGGCAATTACTTCAGTTAGGGCAGAAATGGCCATTCCATCTCTTAAAGCCCATGTAACTGATTTAACCGGCACACTCTCAGCTCAACAAACTACACAATTGGAACATCAGTTAGTGGCATATGAGCAAGCGAAAGGTAGTCAAATTGGTATATTGATTGTTCCTACCACACAACCTTATGCGATTGAACAATATGCAATGCAGGTTGTTGAGGCATGGAAAATAGGACGCAAGGATATTAACGACGGTATCTTGCTACTGATTGCTAAAAACGACAGAATGCTTCGTATTGAAGTTGGTTATGGTTTAGAGGGAGCGCTACCGGATGCAACAGCGAAACGGATTATCTCGGAAATCATTACACCTCGATTTAAACAGGGACAGTTTGCCGAAGGTATTCAGGCAGGTATTGATGCAATCATAGGCTTGATCAATGGCGAGACCCTGCCCCTCCCAAGCAACACACACAACAATATTTCGTCAAGTGCACACACAAACATTGAAAACTTGATCGTCATTCTGATCTTTTCCACTGTTATAGGAAGAATATTGCAAGTACACCTGGGACGTATTGTCGGAGCCAGCGTAACAGGTGTTGGTCTAGGATTTGTCGGTTGGACATTATTCTCTTCGGTAGCAATCGCTATACTCATCGCCGCAATTGTATTCATTCTGAATTTATTCATTCATATCAATCCGGGAATCTACCGCACCGGGCGAGGTAATTGGTCAAATTCTGGTTTTAGAGGCGGCGGTTCGAGTGGTGGTGGATTCAGTGGAGGCGGCGGTAGCTTTGGCGGCGGCGGTGCCTCGGGGAGATGGTAAATGAATTTAGTTCGTATAATACGTCATCTATCTTCTGGACAATGGTTGCTTCGACGTGTATTTCCCACTGCTACCCTAACCGCTATTGAACAAACAATTCAGCAATCGGAAATGAATCATAGCGGTGAAATTTGCATTGCTGTAGAAGGTACGCTCAATACCCTGGCTCTGATTAAAAATCAAACCGCCCGGGAGCGTGCTATTGAAGTTTTTTCACAATTGCGAGTATGGGATACCGAGCAGAATAATGGCGTGCTCATTTATTTGTTACTGGCAGATCGTGATGTAGAAATCATTGTGGATCGTGGTATCCACGCGAAAATTTCCAACGCGGAATGGGAAAATATTTGTCATAGTATGGAATCCTTATTTAGTCAACGACAATTCGAGGCTGGTTTCATTCAGGGCATCCATGCCATTAGTGAGCTTTTAGAAACCCATTTTCCTTATGATCCCCAAAAAGACAAAAATGAATTAACCAATAAACCTACGGTACTGTGATAGTTTTATAATTTGAGCCCGTAAATCCCGAGCCCGTGAACCCTTTATCAATCGAACAGATCGACTGCTAAAAGCTGAGAATATCGATACCTTAAGCAATGACCTATCACCATTGGCAGTGCAGCGTTAATAAATGTAAATGCACCAGTTGCATAATCCTGTCCACGCACAGTGTAATCCTCCCATTGATGACTTACCAGCTTAAAAGAAAAACCGGTACTTGATGTAGCAATACTATAAGAGCATATCGCTGCTTTGTCGACTTTGATATCCCAGCCCACTATATCGCATCGTGTAATACACAACAAATTTCATTGATCAGTTAAATTCCTTCGTATGTTAGAAAGCGCACAGAAAGATAATCCGAATAATCTAAAATGATCAATAGCGCTCATACTTCTTTTTAATGAGTCGACCGCACCAGTCAGGGCAAGCCTTATTAGCCTAGCCGGATGACTGGATCTGAACCCTCGGTGCGCATCTCCCCTAGCCCTTCTATCTGCGCATCGGGGCGTTTCCCTTCAATTCTTATATTTCTATAGTTATTTCATTACGTTAAAGAATAGTCGCTGAGAAACATCTTCATCGCATGAATAGAACTCGTTCCAGCGCACACACTCAACAATTTTCACGTAATCATTCTCTTGAAAGATCAAAGTAGTGTGCGGTTACGTACAGATAGATTTCCCATGGAATGAAAGAATAAAAAACACAATTAATCACAATTACTGGTTCTGGTTGTTTTATTTTGCATGAAGGTTACCTTATGTTCAGTTGATGTCTTGATAGTGGAGCAATTCATATGAAGAAAGTAAATATTTTATTTTTGACGGTACTGGGAGTGAGCGGTCTTGGCTTGGGAATCAATAATGCCACAAGCGAAAGTGATAACGTATTACCCAAACAGAAGAATGACGCAATAATGAATGCACAGACTATTCACCCCAATCCAGAACAGAAAAAAAGTGAGCATGACCGTTCTTATATTTTCGATGCTTCCAGTGCTCTGCCTTCTTCAAGCGCCTTCCAGCAACAACCGGATAATGGAAAAATTATCGGGTTTGATTTTTACCGGGATGCTCTCAATGCTAAAAAGCCTATGCAAACCTTTGAGGAAACGATGAAATCCGATATGGCGCAACAGCCGGAAATCAGTAAAACTCAGCACAAATTACTGCTGAGCCGTTACGATCTCACGCCACGTTTCGATCCGGAAGTAACCATGACTCGTGGCAAGCCGCTTGCAGTTGGCCCCACTGCCATTCTGAAAAACAAAATAAGCTGGCAAAAACTAGCCGACATGTCTCCCGAAGAAATCCGCAATAATAATCTCTTTCCTTATCCCGCCTTACCACACCCCAAGCAGGTAACTGGCGGGCAGGTCTTTCCTCCCATGCAAATTTCAATGTTTCCGAGATTGGAACGGTTCGACGTTGAATTTGATTTGCCGGAAGCTTTTCTGCCAGAATTTCCGCCTGCTATTTTTCTTCAGAACAGGCCTGAACTAGGGGATGTTTCACGCGGCGAGGTTATTTCCATTAACAATTTCTATCGTTTGTTCAAAGATATACTAACTCCTGTCCAACTAACTGGGTTGCAAATGCTGCTCACGCCATTGCCACAAGAAGAATTCAATCCTACGGATGATCGTAAAAGCGCCCAACCTAGCCTTGGCGTGACCTGTTTTGATTGCCATGTCAATGGTCATACCACAGGACAATTTCATTTAAGCCCCGATATGCGCCCTCAGGAACGGCGCATTCGATTGGATACCACGAGTTTGCGCGGCGTTTATAGTCAACAAATTCATGGTTCAAAACGCAGCTTGCGCTCCATTGAAGACTTTACAGAGTTTGAGTTCCGTACCGCTTATTTTAATGGCGATCCCATACACGCCATGAAAAAAGGATTCCCCATGATTGATCGAATTCATGTGAGCCACATGGCGCAGTTTCAAAACATGCTGGACTTCCCTCCTGCTCCCAAATTGGATGACAATGGTCGGCTGAATCACTCAAAAGCGACTGAAAAAGAAATCAGAGGCGAAAATATTTTCTTTGGTAAAGGACAATGCGCCAATTGCCATCAGCCCCCTGCATTCCTTGATAATCAAATGCATGATTTAAAGCTTGAGCGTTTTCTGAATGAACCCGGCGATGGACCAATGAAAACTTTTACACTTCGCGGTATTAAAGACAGTCCGCCCTATTTACATGATGGTCGTCTGCTTACCCTTGAAGACACCGTTGAATTTTTTAATCTGGTGTTGCAGCTTAAACTGACGGATGAGGAAAAATCCGATCTGGTGGCCTATATGAAGCAACTTTAGGAGTTGTCTGGATAATTGTCATTTCGAATGATCCCCAAATGATTCTTACTCATTTTTAATAATGATGCATTCTGAGCGTTTATCCAGAAAAGCTTGTTTTATAGATTACGTCATGAATATTCCGGTAAATAAATTAACAATTCGTGTCCTAAAATAGGTGATAAAAATGAATACCGTCAAATGGTTCGGAATTTCTTTTTTCGCAATATTTTTTTTACTCGTATTGCTAATCTCATCGCAAAACTGGAATTGGGCGCGAGAAATCGTTGCACAACAAATTAGTGATTTCACCGAACGTGACTTTACGATTAACGGCAATTTGACAGTCAATTGGTCTTTGACGCCCCATATCAGACTTGAACAGATACAGTTTGAGAATGCAGCTTGGAGCAAACAGCCTAACATGCTCGAACTGGCGGCATTAGACGTACGTATCGATCTGATTGAATTGACCAAGGGCCGTATATTATTTCCTGAGATTATCCTTACTCAGCCCCATATAATTTTACAGAAATCCCCGCAAGGCGAGGTTAATTGGGAATTTACGGCGGATACAGGTAATCCGGAAAGCAAAACAGATATTCCGCTTATTGAGCGTTTGCGCATCACGGACGGCCGCCTTGTTTATCAGGATTTTTCAGTTGACACAGAGATTATCACGACCTTAGCTACCAGTAAGGAAACGGCGCACGAAGAAGAATTTACCGAGTTATACGCCGAGGGGAAGCTGAAAGGACATCCGCTGCAAATAAATTTAAAAGCGGGGCCTTTGGTTGCATTGCGAGAAGCTGATATCCCTTATCCACTAACCTTAAGCTTACAAACCGGAAAAACTCGTATCAAAGTCACAGGCACTGTAATGCAGCCTTTGCAACTCAAAGGTCTGGATTTGCAATTTGCAATACAAGGCCCTAACCCCGAACTATTATCACCCATCCTCGGATTGCCTATGCCCAGCTTACCTCCTTATCGATTAGAAGGTGATTTGTCTCATCATGGACATACGTGGCAAATCAGCAATCTGAATGGACAAGTAGGAGATAGTGATCTTGCCGGAATGATCAGTGTGAAGTTAAGCGAGACAGTACCTTTTATACAGGCTGATCTGAGATCTAAAACAATAGATTTGGATGATATTGGACCATTGATCGGCCTTGCTCCCGATACGGGTGCCGGTGAAACTGCATCCTCAGCTCAGAAGAAAAAAGCAAAAAAAGAAACTAAAAGTCCTTTTGTTTTGCCCGACGACTCGATCGATTTTAAGGAATTACAGACTATCAATGCCGACATTACTTTACGTAGCCAACGGGTTAAATCAAAACTACCTGTAGATGATCTCTTCATGCAGGTAATCATAGATGATGGCCATTTGAAGCTTGCGCCCCTGAATTTTGGTGTAGCCACCGGAAATATCCGCACACGCCTTGAATTAAATACCAGAATGCAACCCGCTAAAAGCAGGATTGAAACCGAATTACGCCATGTCCAACTGGGCGAGATTTTACGCCGCTTTGAAATCGCTGACGACAGCGCCGGATTAATAGGCGGTCAAGGTATATTCTGGCTCACAGGAAATTCCGTTGCAGAAATGTCGGCATCGGCTGATGGGGGGTTATTGATGATAATGACAGGCGGGCAATTGGATGATCTACTGGTTGAACTAGCGGGGCTTGATGTGGGCGAAGCCTTAGTGGCGCTATTCGATAAAGACGATGATGGTAAAATCAATTGTGCTTATGTGGATCTTCCAATCAATGGCGGCGTTATGAATATGGATAATTTTATTGTGGATACTCAGGACACTCTATTTCTAAGCAAAGGAACCATTGACTTAAATAATGAGGAGTTGGATCTGATTATTGATCCCAAGCCCAAGGATTTGAGCATTTTCTCAGCGCGCGCACCGCTCCACATAGCAGGTACTTTCAAGAAACCCACTTTTACCCCGGGCGCTTCCGCGATACTCAGGGGTGCAGCATCACTCGCATTATTACCTTCAGCACCCATCGTGAGTTTGTATTCATTTATCCAAGAAGAACAAGAAGATAAAAAAGCAGATGGAGAAGAAAATATACGGTGTGGCGGTCTGATAGGCGCAATAAATGAAGCGCGCAAGAAGGAAGCACTCTAATTTTGCGCAAAACGGAGAGAAGCGCATGATTTATACCTTGCGTCACGTAGGGATTATGGGATATCTATTGATGATATTAAGCATGACCAGTTGCGCTGGTTTTAATCCTGATGCGATAGAAGAAACACCCCGTGAAGATATCATTTTAACCATGAAAATAAAGGCGAAGCTGATTGAAGCGGAAGAATTGAAAGCCGCCGCCATACATGTCGAGGCAGTCAGTGGATCAGTGAGAATAAACGGGTTCGTCGAAACGGAATCTCAACGACAATTGGCCAGCTCGATTATTCAGCAATTTCCCGAGGTGAAACAGATTAACAATCAACTTAAAGTCAAGTAGAAGCCATTAATATGTGAAGAACCTAAGAGTTTACTCGGTTTCTATATCACTATTTTTTAACTTAATCGGGGAAAAGCTAATCCCCATTTTCCTGGAATTAAAAAATGGATATCAAAATCCTAATCGATGAATATAGTGCGGTACGAAGCCGCACTCTGGAGCTGATCGAACCCCTGTTTGAAGAAGACTGCAGCGTTCAATCCCTGACGGAAGCGAGTCCGGTCAAATGGCACTTAGGTCATGCCGCATGGTTCTTTGAAGCTTTTGTTCTCCAACATTATGAGGCTGCATTCCAACCCTTCCAACAAGAGTTTCTCACGATGTTTAGTTCCTACAATTCATCCAATGTGCCGCATCCAGATCCGAGACGTGGTTTCTTCACCCGGCCCTCTTTGAAAGCAACACGCGAATATTGTCACAACATTGATGAGCGCATGACCCATCTATCGCAACAAATCACCAAAGATGAAAGACTACAGATGATAATTATGCTGGGGATTCATCATGAACTTCAACATCAGGAACTCATGCTGGCAGACCTTAAGCACCTGCTATCGCAAAATCCATTGAACCCGATTTACCAGCCGAAAATCAACCTGAGCGCAACTGATTCAGGCATATTTGTTCCACTGGATTGGCATAGTTTTGATGGCGGTATAATAGAGATCGGTTATGAAGGAGAAGGTTTTAGCTATGACAATGAATCACCATGCCACAAGCAGTATCTTTACCCCTATCAGCTAGCGTCACGTTTGGTCACTAATGGAGAGTATCTGCAATTTATTGAAGACAATGGTTATGATAATCCGTGCTTTTGGTTCTCAGAAGGTTGGAATTGGATCAAATCCGTCCATTGCAGTCATCCTCTTTATTGGCGCCATGAAGCTGGAGAATGGAAAGAATTCACACTTCATGGACTTGTTCCACTCGACTTGAATCTTCCCGTGATTCATATATCGTATTATGAGGCCAGTGCATTTGCGCAATGGAGTGATGCACGCCTGCCTACCGAAGCGGAATGGGAAAATGCAGCATCTCGACAAAAGATCGAAGGGGACTTTGCGGATAACAATTATTTCCATCCCCGTCATGCAGTTATCGGTAAAACCGTTAAAATTAATGCACTTTACGGTTCCACCTGGGAATGGACACAATCAAGTTACTCGCCCTACCCTGGCTACAATCCAAAAAAATCCAACAGTAACAAGCCTAAATCCGACATTTGGGATGTAGCTGTAGGCGAATATAATAGCGAGTCTATGGTAAATCAATACGTCTTGCGGGGCGGCTCCTGTATCACGCCACGAAAACGCATGCGTCCCAGTATGCGGAATTTCTTTCCTGCAGAAACACGCTGGCAATTTTCCGGCATCCGTTTAGCGCGTAATGAAACATGATCAATAGAATAATTTTTATCTCGATGTATTCGAACGATTAAACCGATAATAGACACAGCGCGAACCTGTCTCTGTTATCGCACCAATATTTTTCCAACACTAATCCTGCTTCATCGGTGATGGAAGTTATTGACTCGATTGAATACTTATAAGAACTTTCGGTATGAATGGTCTCCATTGATTCGAAATCGAAACTTCTCCCTGCTATCGTAACACTTTGAGGTTTACAAGAAACCAGATGCATTTCTATGCAGCTGTTATCTTCATTGAAAATAGCTTTGTGTTTGAAACCGTTCTGAACATCGAAATTCCCATTAAGCTCGGTGTTGATTCTGGTCAGTATATTTTTATTGAATTCGGCAGTAATACCTTCCGCATCATCATATGCCCGAATAAGCACATCCCGATCTTTAATCAGATCAATCCCCAGCAATATTTTTCCATTACTCCCGCTCAATCTTTTAAAATTTCTTAAAATGTCGGCCGCCTCAGACCGGGAAAAATTACCTAGGGTCGATCCCGGGAAAAACACCACATTGGATGAATTTTCCAGGTTTGTTTCACTGATTATTTGCTTTACAACTTCTTCATTGGTGAAATCACCTTCTAACGGCTGAATGTCCAGATACGGAAATAGGCCGCTTAGTCTGTTCACCGAATAGCTCAGCATCTCCCCGGATATTTCAAATGGAATAAAAGCCTTGGGCTGCTCAATGGCATGAAGTATTTTTTGTACTTTATGTCCGGCTCCGCAACCCGGCTCGATGATAATTGCATGCGGTCCGAGCTGTGACGCAATTTCTTCGATATGACGATCCAAGATATCCAACTCAACGTGAGTGAGATAATACTCTTTTAATTGAGTTATTTTTTCAAACAACCAAGAACCTTGTTCATCATAAAAATATTTACAGGGTAAAGTCTTGGGCGCGCTATCCAGTCCTTGATAGACATCGGACAAGAAATCGTGGTCCGCGATAGGGATCAGTGTTTCTTCAGTTACGACAGGCATAATCATCCTCTGCGAGACGAATTCCACTCATCATCCAAGATTGGTGGGGATAATAAAAATTCCGATAACTACTTCTTAAATGCTGCGATGGCGTCAAGCATGACCCACCACGCAGTACTATTTGGTTTACCATAAACTTACCGTTATACTCGCCTGCCACATCCGTAAACGGTTTAAAACCTTGATAAGGCATGTAAGCACTACCCGTCCATTGCCAAGCTTCTGTTGTCATTTGCAAAAGCCCATCGCCTTCAGCTGCCCGGGGGTGTAAATGCGCAGATTCACCGGAATTCCCGAAAATATTTTCTGATTGACTGGCATATTCCCATTCCACTTCGGTAGGTAAGCGTTTGTCAGCCCATGCAGCAAAAGCATTGGCCTCATAATAATTAACGTGACAGACCGGCTTATTCAAATCCAGCGGTTCTGGACCCGAAAGTGTAAATTCGTACCAGCCATCATCTTTTTTTGTCCAATAAAGCGGCGCATTGCGATCATTCTGTTTAACATTCGACCAACCATCAGAAAGCCAATAATGATGATTCTCGTAGCCTTGATCCTCTATAAATGCTAAATATTCCTTATTGGTAACCAAGCGGGAGGCTAATCTGAAACTTTGTATCAACCGATCATGCCGAGGTTTCTCATTATCAAAAGAGAATCCTGTATCTTTGGCACCCATCTCAAAAATGCCCGTTTCAAAATCAATCCATTCCAAAGGTGAGACTGCACTATGGCGAGGTGCATTTTCCAGTGCTGATGAATAAATTGGACTCATTGGATTGAGCGAAAATGCGTGCTTAATATCCATTAATAATAATTCCTGATGCTGCTTTTCGTGATGAATACCTAACATCAGAATTTCACTTAAATGAAGGGGTATTTCAGCATAATGAGAAGGCAAGTCTTCAATATGATTATCAACATGATGTCGATAACTTAATATCTCCTGCAAGCTGGGTCTCGCGAGTAAACCACGCAAAGATCGAGTGAATTGCTCTCCTATACCGTTATAGTAAGAGTTGAATAAAACCTGGAAATGATCATTAAAAATCTTGTACCCGGGTAAATGCGGTACCAGTAAAAATATCTCGAAAAACCAGCTGGTATGAGCCAAATGCCATTTCACAGGGCTGGCATCCGGCATGGATTGCAATTGACAGTCTTCTGCGTTTAAATTTTTGATGAGTGTTTCTGAATATTGCCGTGTATGTTTGAACAGCTCGAATATCGAATATACAGCAGAATTCTCCAACCCATCCGCAAAGTGTGGCTTCATCTCAGATCCCCAATCATACGCATCGCCTCCCAAATGCATGCATTACAAAAATCCCTTTTATTTTAAATAATTAACCACGGGTTTAGCTTATTCGTCGAAGTGATGCGCTATCTTCAAAAACACCAGGCGCCAGTTATTTGCAGCTCATAAAAATTACTTTTTTCACATCACTTAAGAACACCTGTTCTCATGAAGAACCCGCCCTAGGGGGGCGGGAGACCGAATCCGCAGAAACTAATTTCTTCAACCAACCACAAGTTCAATTAGTTCATTACAGTTTGGTCTAATAATTTGATCCGGAAGGATTGCTTGGACTGGTGCCGGATGGAACATTTGAATTCATTCCCGACGGATTGCTTGTGGGTGCTCCCGGTGACCCAGGCATATTCGAATTTACTCCTGTAGGGTCATTGGGATTAACAATTGCAGGGTTATTAGGATTGCCTTGAGAACCATCACGTGAAAGATCACGTGAGAGAGAATCGGATTGCGAGCTTCCCATTGAATCCCGATTGATATTGTTTTGTGGCTGAGGCGATTGTGCGGATATACTGGTGCTGACTAATACAAAAATCGCACTCATAATAAATATCAAGGCTGTTTTTTTCTCTCTAATCATGATATTAATCCTTTCGTGTTATTAATAGGAATTGTAATAGTGCAGGTTAATCATCATTTCCGTCTGTGCGTCACCGTACAAAAAATTTGTTCTACCTACCCCCGCCCTATCTCCAAAAAGCAAGATTGCGGAGAATTGCAAGCTAAAAATTAATACGGGGGAAATTTTGAAACAAAAAGGGGGTTATTAAATTCGAGGAGTAACTATGCTGGATATGCTGGAACAATAAGTGTGTTAGCGCACATTCACGGTAATTAATTCTTGTAATAATTTAACTGCGATTGTGAAGTAAGCCTTCCGCAAGGACTACAAAATCGCCCACTTGAATATCCATAAGGAATTGAAATATCAAATGACTTAGGATGTTTATCTGAGCTAATTTATTCAGGAGAATTTTATCATGACACAATTCAACAGCCGATTCTTGGCTTTTATTTTATCTATTTTATTGGTTTCTTTTTTAAGCATTCAGTCCGTCCACGCCAGTGAAGCGGGAGAATTCATTGATGACGCTGTTATCACTACAAAAGTCAAAGCGGAAATTTTCAATGATCCATCGTTGAAGACCTTTGAAATCAGTGTGGAGACTATAAAAGGTATAGTCCATCTCAGCGGTTCGGTCAGCAGCCAAGCCAACATAGATCGCGCGGTCGAGATTGCACGCAGTATTAGCGGTGTTACAGCCGTCGAGAACACGATGACTGTTAAGTAAGAAATACTGCATTGATGGTTAATCAATGCAGTAACCATTAATATTATTCGCTCAGATGATTTTTTAATTCGTCATCTAAGATCTAATACGATAACCATCAATGCTATACGCACCTGCACCATAAGCCATCAATAACATAAATCCACCCGTGATCGCCATATTCTTCATAAACATGATCATCTGAATTTGATCGGAAAAATCACTGTGAAAAATCATCGCAGCCGCCAGAGTAAAGGCTGCCAATACCATCGACACCCGCTTGGTTTGCCATCCCGTCACAATGGCAAAACCACCCACCACTTCAAGTGCTATCACCAGCGGCAATAGCATACCCGGCACACCCATCGCCTCCATATACCCTTGTGTACCTTCGTATCCACTGATCTTGAGAAACCCGGAAATTACAAAGATCTGACCCAGGAATATTCGTGCGACCAATTGACTGATTTTATTCATTTGTATCTCCTTAAGAAGTGATTGATAATTTCATCGATTACGTTTGATCCAGGCACGATCACGCACGAAGGTATTGGTTTGAAAATCCCACATGGCCTGATCAATTTCCTCCCGGGTATTCATCACAAACGGACCATGACGCGCAATCGGTTCATGAATCGGCTTACCACTGACAACGATAAATCGTGCTCCTTCTTTTCCGGCAATAAAATCAAACGAATGATCATCAGTGTCGAAGACAACAAGGGAGTGTGACGGCACAATTTGCGCATTGAACTGCCCGCTTCCTTCAAATACATAAAGCAAGCTATTTTTTCCGGGTGGCAAACGATGTTGAAAATGCTTTCCGGGCCGTACTTGTACGTCAAAATAAGTCACATCCGTAATGTTATCCATGATCGGCGCATGCGCATCAGCGAAGCGGCCAATCAAAACCTTCAACGTATAGTCCGGAGTCTCCACGACTGGAAAGGCTTCAGCAGAATATTCCTGATATTCGGGGGGATCCATCTTGTTGGCTGCAGGCAGGTTAATCCACAGCTGAAATCCGCGCAGCAGGCCATTTTCCTGTTGCGGCATTTCAGAATGGATAATACCGCTTGCGGCCTTCATCCATTGTGCAGAACCGGGTCGCAGATCACCGCTATTGCCCATATCATCCTGATGCATCATATGGCCATCAATGATATACGTAAAAGTAGTGAATCCCCGATGGGGATGTGACGGAAACCCGGCAATGTAATCATCCGGATTATTGCTGCTGATATGATCCAGTAGCAGGAATGGATCGTAATCGCGCAGTACCGGCGTACCGATCGTCCGGTGCACGATAACTCCGGCACCTTCCGGAACTGCCACTGCAGGAATGATGCGTGAAGAATTCATTATTGCGTCCATTATTTCTCCTTTGCAGTAAAAATTATTATGTTGTAGTTCAGGAAGTATTATCATGGTTGCTATAATAAGAATAAACAGTAATTCTATAAATATACTGTTCTCATATAAGCAACAATAAGACTAAAATGGATCGATTTGAAAATATGAATGCATTTGTGCGTGTCGTTGAAGCCGGCAGTATCAGCGGCGCTGCGGATCGCATGGATGTGGCAAAGTCAGTGGTTAGCCGGCGTTTGAAAGAGCTTGAAGCGCACCTCGGCGTGGAGTTATTCCATCGTACAACGAGGCAGATGAATTTGACCGACAGTGGACGCGCCTTTTATCAACAATCGGTACGCATTCTTGCCGATATCCTCGAGGCAGAACATGCCACTTCGCAATTTCACGGCGCCCTAAAAGGCAACTTGAAAGTGGCTGTGCCGCTGAGTTTTGGTCTGATGCACCTGGGACCCGCTATCAGTGAATTTTTGCAGGCTCATCCGGAAATCACATTTGACCTGGATTTTAATGATCGTCAAGTGGATATATTGACTGAAGGCTTCGATCTGGCAATTCGTATCGCCAGCCTGCCGGATTCCAGTTTGATTGCCCGCCGTCTCGCCCCTATTCAAGCCATTATGTGTGCGAGCCCTTCATATCTTGCACGCATGGGGGAACCCCAATCGCCGGAAGAACTTATCCATCATCGATGTTTGGCTTACAACTTGATCAGTAATTTTGAAAACTGGAATTTGTACAATACAGAAGGTCAGTTGATCAGAATAAAAATAGTACCTTATTTAAAAGCCAGTAATGGCGAATTTCTTCGCGATGCCGCCGTAGCGGGATCGGGTATCATACTGATGCCGACATTTATCGTATATAAGGAAATCGAACGCGGCGCTTTGATACCGTTACTGACTCAGTACACATCCTCACAGCTCTCTACCTATGCCCTATACCCACAAACCCGTCACCTTTCCCAGCGTGTGCGGGCATTTGTCGATTTTCTGATTCAGCGATTCGAGGGAGCGCCTTATTGGGATTCATGCCTGCAAAACAAGAAGTAAAGTATGTTGATCTTATCGCAACCCAAAGTTTCACAAATTGAATAATCGGTCAGCGCAAACAATCGATGGATGTCTGGAAATTATAGTTGCCTGGGAATAAAATTATAAAGGGGAGATTTTATTTAAGTTTCGTATGAGATTTTATCAACGTAATTCAACCTCTATCAATGGGTTAACCGAATTTCCCTGTATTTATGAAATAGCAGCCATAGAAGTTATTTGACGTTTAATTTCGTTACTGGCTGTCAAATTTATCAGGCATGTACTTGAATGGTTAATAGGAGAATTCTCATGGCCAGCGTAAATTATCAAAGACGGCAATTTCTGCAATATGCCGCGTTAGGCGCAATAACCGCCGCAATGCCCGGCTTCTCGCTGGCTGAAATCCGCTCAGCCGGAAAAACCGCCAATAGTGCTTTCAAGGCCGATGTTGAAATTGCACTCACAGCACAAGCGACTGATATACCAATTCTTCCCGGTGCCCGTACGCATGTTTTAACATACAGCGGAAAAGTGCTCAACGGTCCGCAAACCGCACTAAGAGATCTACCAGGTTATTTGGGTCCGATCCTGAATTTCGAGCGCGGGCAGAAAGTCCGGATATATTTCCATAACCAATTACCGGAGCCTTGCATTACCCATTGGCATGGCATGCACGTGCCGCAGGTGATGGATGGTCATCCGATGTACGCCATCGATCAAGGTGAGCAGTATATTTACGAATTCGAAGTAGACAATCCAGCAGGTACCAACTGGTACCATGCACATACTCACGAATTGACCGCCACGCAGGTTTACCAAGGCTTGGGCGGGTTGATTACCGTAACCGATGAGGCGGAACGAAAACTGGAATTGCCCGGTGGAGAATATGATTTGCCTTTGATCATTCAGGATCGCAGTTTTACGCAGGGCAATCAACTGCGCTATATGCTGGGCATGCATCAGCGCATGCAAGGGTTTTTGGGCGATACCATTCTGATCAACGGCCAGAAAGACAACATGATTCCGGTTAAGACCAGAGCTTATCGACTGAGAATTTTAAATGCATCGAACGCCAGAATTTATAAATTGGGATGGAATGATGGCACACGATTGACAGCAATCGGTACCGACGGCGGATTACTGCCAAGGCCTGAAACATTTCCTTATATCATGCTCGCACCCGCTGAACGGGTTGAATTATGGGTCGATTTCAGCGGCCGCAAAGTGGGTTCGGAGCTAATATTGCAAAGCTTACCGTATCAAATCCCCTCATCCCATATGGGAGGAATGGGTGGCAGAGGCAGAATGGGCATGATGGGGCAAGCAGGGCAGCATGAAGCGCTCTCGATTGCATCCTTCAAAATCACTGAGCGCACAAGCGATTCACCCCGATTACCGGAGCGATTAATCCCGATGCAACACTGGACGACGTCCCATGTAACTCAGCCGGATAAAACCGTACCCATCGCAATCGGCATGCGTCATATGTCGTTTCAGTTGAATGGTAGAACGTTTGAAATGGAAAACTATCAGGACATAGAAAAAATTCCTGTCAATAGCTTACAAAAAATCAGGATATTTCACGAATCCGGTATGGGGATAGGAAGAATGGGCGGCGGCATGCGCGGTGGTGGCATGGGCATGATGATGTCTCAACCTCATCCGATTCACATTCACGGCCAACAATTTCAAATCGTATCGCGCACTCCAACCAATCCACAAAGCGACGCATACAACACCGTTAAAGACGGGTTTATCAATAGCGGTTGGAAGGACACCGTGCTGGTATTGCCAGGGGAAGAAATAGAAATTATTAAGCCATTCCAGGATCATACTGGTTTGTTTCTCTATCACTGCCATAATCTTGAGCATGAAGATATGGGAATGATGCGTAATTTTTGGGTGGGATGATGTGATCTGCTATAAGAAACCATGCGCACGCTATCATTCGCTTAATGATAATCGAAAGTTGTTATCATTAAATCCGTTTCTTCTTGGTTATACTACCTAATTACATTAACTAAAAAATAAAACTATGCCTACGTGAAGATCTTTCATTAAACGCTCTATTTTGGGATTGCTAGCTGGTACAGTTTCGATGAATATAAAGTCGCAGGCTGTTGATAGGCTTAATATTATTCTCATTCTAACGGATCAACATTACGTCAACGCTATGTCCTGCGCCGGAAATATCAATGTTTCAACACCTGCGATTGACTTTATCGCTGCCAATGGCGTCAGGTTTGTAAAATCGTATTGTGCGTTTCCATTATCACACCATCAAGTGCGGCTTTGATTGCATCACGTATGCCTTATGAACTCGGTGTATCAGGTAATGATCAAGGAATACCGGAAGATATTGAAATACTAGGAGAAACCTTCCAAAATGCCGGTTATCAGACATTCTGGTCGGGGAAATGGCATGTTCCGATTGAAATCCCCGAACCTGGAAGTAACGATGTTAGAGGTTTTGAGGTTTTGCCCTACGATGATCCATTTTATAATGGGAACATCGCTGAATTGGACATAAATTCAGTAAAGTCTGCCGTCAAGTTTTTAAGAGAAAAGCCTATCAACCCCTTTCTGCTTTCAATTTCTTTTAATAATCCACATGATATTACCCATGTTAATGAGAAAACCATAAATGAGTTTGGAATTCCCACTAATCCCATTCTGCTGCCTCATTTGGCAAGCAATTTTTATGCACCGGACCTGGAGTTTGGTCAAGCTAGTGGCAGTACAACTCCCTCCCGCTTTAAATTCCAACATAGGATGGAGCAATTTAAATTTTCGCCGGCATTCCTATCAATACTATCGATTCATTTAAACTGTTGATAGTCAAATTGGAGAGATTCTTGAAGGGATTAAGTTAGCTGGATTAGAAAGTAACACATACCTGATCTTTACAGGTGATCATGGTGAAATGAATGGATCTCACCGTCGGATAAGAAAATTCTCAATGTACAACGAAGCATTGTCCGTTCCTTTTATCATAAAAGGCCCTGGGATTCCGGGAGGTGTTGTTAATCGGAAGCATTTGATTTCTGCGCTGGATCTCTATCCAACATTATGCGATGCTGCAGGAATTACAACGCCTCAAGGTTTGCGTGGGAAGAGTGCGCTGAAAGTTCTAAGAAATTTTAATACTCCCTTGAGAAAATATGCTTTTGCTCAAATTGGAAACTTTTTCAGCCGAGTAGCTGTAAGTACTCGCTATAAGTATGCTCTTTTCCTCAAGACGCATACCGCATATGATATTCCTATCCGAGAAGCTTTTTTTGACATGGAAGCTGACCCTGGAGAAACCAAAAATTTAATCAATAACCTCGCTCTCAAACCAATAATTGATAATCACCGTAACGCATTAAACAATTGGATGATTCATACTAACGATCCATTTGTAACTCAAACTGTTGTTGTAGATTAAGTTTTAATATTGTAATAATCAACTGATTCGCAATAATGCAACACCTTGGATTCTAGCCATCGAGCTTGGCTGCCAAAAGTTCTCTACAACGTGGCGAACTTTTGGTAATCTACAAAATTATTAACTTTAAAATAATCTCATATTTTCAATGAGTTTTGGATGACACTCATGAATCCGATAAAGAGCTCCGCCGCCAGCAGCGAGGTTTCTTATTCTTGCGAGCTGGTTGTTACATCGAACGGTTTTAGTGAGTATTCAACATCCTTCATATACCAATTAGGGAAACAAGTCTGTGTTCCCGGGGATTCCCTGGGAGAAAATATGGAACGATACCAAATGGGTTGACCCGTTTCTGCCTGTCTGATTTTTATATGACGCAATGAATCAAATTCAATTATTAAATAATGAGTTGATTCATTATTATCAATATATTCCAAAACATGCTCATCAGAGGCAAAGTCAGTTACTTTTAGAACCGGCGATTCGGTTCCAAGAATATTCTTCACGATGAATCCATCTTCAGACATCGTCATTTCTTGAAGTTGTTCTTTAGTTCCGGTCCATGCTTTCCAGCCAGCCATTAAATAACCTCCCTACATTTAACGCATTATTTTTCAAATAAGAATATCGTAATATCATTTAGGTACCTAATCGAGCACAGTGTTGATACCATCACTTTCCCACATCTGTTAAATGAACGCGGTAGTTTTTTCACAGTTACAAGACTTTTGGATTCGAGTTTATTTAAAACTTTTTCCTACCGACTCCCAGCCTTCTATAAACTCTACAACTGTTGCACCTTCACCAGCACTTAATAGGTGCTTCAAGAATTGTTGATAGATATCAATATAACCCAATGGTTTTATTTATCTGTTAAATTCCATACAATTTGGATAAATTAGAAATCAACTGCTGCCATGCTTTTTCTGTTATCAGCCATTAAATTTCCACCCGCATTAATCGTCATTAATTGTGTGCGTGCGGGGACAATTCCGTTGCCCTTGCTTGACACCCGTTCCTGTGCGCACACTACTTGTTTAATCCCTCTAGAATAAAATATTAGAGGTTTCTTCACATTTTTGATCTGGGTTTCAGTTAACGAATTTGCAGTCTTTGAACCTGACCCCTATCCAAATGCCTGAGTTTCGTATTCATAACCTGAAAAAGCCGCTTTCATTTCCTGGTTAACTCCTTCCAAGCTTCTTCTGTATAGGGTGTCCATTCATAAGCATTCATAATGGCTGATCTACGCATTCTGCTGATCATGTAACTTGGCAGAATGTAATAAGTCCCTTGATCTGAAACAATTATGTCTGAATCATCATCCTGCGGCATCTGTTCTCTGCATTTGATCCAGTTAATGTGCATGATCGTTTTTCATTTCGGTTAGGCTTAGAAAAACTCGACCGCAATCGACCGACGTTTGGAAGAGGTAAGTTGCTCAAACTTTCCTTTCACCTTTTCCATCACTTTGAGCTGATTTTATACATACTGACGAATATCTTCCTCGTATAGTTTCAACAAAATAGATTTGTGTCCACAGCTTTCCCCAAAAAATACTTTCTCTTTATCTTTGGGGAAATACGGAAAAATTCTTGAGCTGATATATTTTTTCATTTTTTAACTTGCATAACATGTATTGACTGAACCCTCAAATCCGCTCTCTCCATCCTTTAACTAAAATCTATTGAGATTGAAGCACTAGCTCCACAATTTCTATAGACGGGCCGTCTCGAAAGTAAGCCCCCGAAATTTTCGTTAAGCTGCTAAGTCACTCTCTTTTCTCACGCTCTGAGGATGTTTTAGCGAAAAAAGAACCTTGGTCCACCATTCAGCTAAACTCCCGTTAGAAAAAGTACAGTATCTTATGGATTCTACAAGGAAAAATAGAAGTTAAAGAATTGGTAATAACTGAAAGCCGACGCAGAATGACAATCCTTCAGAGATTTCAAGCATGCTCAAACACCAAGGTAGTATCTGTCAGAACTCATTGACTTCACTGATCCAGACATCCCATCGTTATCATTTCATCTCACTGCATGAAGCGCCAAACCGGAAACAACTGTAGCAGCGATGATGCTTCATACTGATCGGTTCTTGCAGACTCTCAGTCAATGTTTTCCCCACTGCATAATCGGCATCATCATCAACCAGCGTACACGCATAGACCTTGCATTCACCGGCATTTTTTACCACCATACGGCTGAAAGCGCACATGAATTCACGTCGGGTCGATTCGGTCTGATAATCCACCATGCAACTTTGCGTAATCTGAGGAGCAGGAACTGTGGTATTGGGGGGATAGAATTCAGGAAATTCAATTCGCGGCAAATCTTCCGGCAAGCCCGCACCGCGAAATACCTCGGAAAAACAGTTGGCCACTTTACTTGCCGGCAAACCGGAAATTTTCTGATTAGCCACGGATACACTGAATCCCCTATCGCTCAAAGCACATAACCCGTCCAATGCCATCGAAAACATTCCTTCACCACGGCCTTTATCGTGCTCATGCGCCAGAAAATGATCCAAACTAACCCGGAAATGCACAGCATGGGAATGCTCACGCAATGATTCCAATTGCGGTAAACGCTTAATCAGTGGTTCCGTAGCGTTGGTCAATACCATGCAAGGGCGATACTGTAATGCATAATCAAGTATGCGTACTATGTCTTTATTAATGAACGGCTCCCCTCCGGTAAAGGAAAATTGCTTAACACCCAAAGCTATCGCTTCGTCAATAAACGGCTTAACATCATCGAAACGCATAAGCTGTAAACGATCATCACCCGGTTTTGATCCTTCCAGGCAAAAAGGGCAAGCCAGATTACATGCGGTACCGGTATGAAACCACAGTTCTTCTAAAGCATGGGAACGGATAAAGCCACGCGGCTTATCATCGTGGGTGACGTACCATAACTTGGAACGGGGATGGCGCTTTTCGGATGCGGATAAGACGGTAGCATTCATGTTCAACAGCACCCGCTGATCTGCTCACTAGTAGTTGCATCAGCAAACGGAATGCCCATGCCACAACCTGGAAAAATACCGAAGTGCCGGTCAAAGTTGCCATAAAAATCGAAATGCTCCCTGAATCGCGTGTCATGCAGCATGCGCCAGGTATTACCACATACTGGAAACTGCTTAGCTGTTTCAATGAAATGATGCTTATCCAACCGGAAAGCATGAGGGTAATGAGGAATCGTGCCTCGATATACCACCGTTTGCCCATGATCCTCACAAGCCGGTTCCAGATCGTGCAATTTGAACAGTCTATATGTTGCGGAATAAAAACGAATATTACCGATCTTATCTGATAATTCAGGATTATTAATGCCAATTGATCGATCATCGATCAAACGCGGATCGGAAAAGCCATTCTTGCGTGCCAATTGCAAAAAGTCATTCCAATAGAGTGCCCCGCTCAAGCATTCGCCATACAACACCGGATCATGCACCAATGCCGATGGAATGCGGCGATCGCTGTAAACATCGGAAAAATACAATTCACCCCCGGGCTTCAACACGCGAAAGGCTTCACGTAATACTGCTGCCTTATCCGGCGCCAGATTAATAACGCAATTCGATACGATCAAATCCATGCTGGCATCCGCCAACTCAAGTTCGTGCAATCGTTCGATATGCCCTTGCAGGAAGCGCACATTGCTGCGTTTGTAACCAAAGGCTTTCTGATGATATTTTTCATGCTGACGTGCAACCGTCAATTGCTCCTCCGTCATATCCACGCCGACGATTCGTCCTTTCTCTCCGACCAACTGCGCCAGCACATATACATCCCTTCCTGCACCGCATCCCAAATCCAGAATGGCTAATCCCTCCAGTAATTCAGGCAGCACCAAGCCGCAGCCATAATAGCGTGCTCGCACTTCTGCATGCACCCGGTTCAGCAGTGGCTTTACAAAATACGGCAGCCCGGCATCAGTGCAACATGCATTCGTCAATAAATCCTGAGTACCCGTGAGCGTTTCGCCATAATATTTTTGCACGCTCTCTTGCATGATATTCCCCCGCATTGAATGATTTGTATCATTATGTCATTCACGAACCAATTTTAGAACGATATCTTGCGGCAAGTTCCTGCGGTCTGGCGCCACACATAAAATTCCAGGCCAGTCTACGATTATGCCAGGTACGCCGCCACCAGCCATCACGCTGCCAACGACGCGAATCTATAAAAATAGGCTCGGACAAAGATACAAACTTACCACAACGGCGGGCTGATCGCACCAAAGGCACTTCCTCGAATAACGGCCAAGGCGCATGCCCGTCGGTTTGTTGATAAACTGAACGCTTGATAAAAATTCCTTGATCACCGTAAGGAACACCGAAACGGCATCGCAGCGCAATCGCGGGCTCCAGGATAAAAGCTTGCCAGGCACGCGGTTTGGCAAAGCGGAAATGAAAATATCCACCGATCGCACCTCGTGCTAACGCGCCTGATATCGCTCGGACTGAATCGGTTGATAGTTGCGCATCCGCATGCAAAAACCACAGTACATCACCCGTGGCCTGCATTGCACCAATGCGCAATTGCTGCCCGCGGCAAGGCTCGCTCACCAACCGCTGCACCTTGAACCGCTTACAAATATTTAAGCAGCAGGCGCTATTGGCAGCATCAACAACAATAATTTCGCATGGTTTATCCGGTAATTGCTGCAATTGCTCCAGTAAACGCGCTAATTTCCCATCATCATGGTAGCAAGGAATAATGACACTGCATTTAACCATAAGGTATTTCGGGAGATGAAACAATCGTATCAACAAGTTCCAACAACATACGGCGTGCAGGCCGCTTATCCTGTCGCAGCAAATTGCTCAACTTTATCAGATCCTTCAGCTCATCGACATCCTGACCTTGTTTTATCGTCGTCACGGATTTTCCTGCATTGCGGCAAATGTCTATCAAAGAGATCCCCAAGTAATCACTGCTCCATGGCAAAACGCTCAAGTTTGGCCATGCACATCGATTTGCCATCAGCACGACACCGCCATCCAGGGCCGGGATCAATACGATATCATGATGCTGCAATGCGCCACAGGCTGCATCATAATCTACACTGGTCAAGCCCGGCGCGTCACTGCCAATAAATACTAATTGCTCTTCGCCTTGTACACGCAATGCCCGATCTAGCGCATTGAGCCGTTGCCCCAGATTTCCCGTCACCTGGGGCATAACAGTTACCGGAAAATGAGTTGGCAGTGATAAGGCTTGCACCCACTTCACATCACCCTGATCGGCGGGGGCAATTACTACCGGACCCGGCCATGCACTTACATCTTCCAGCGCACAAGCCAATAATGCATCAGCAACTTGCCGGGCTGCTTGTGCACCCAAGCTCGCAGCCAGCCTTTGCTTACCGATTCCGAGAGCCGGTCGCTTGCACAGTAAAACAAGAATAACTTTGCTCATATGGCCGTCAAAATAAATTCTCTCAGTTCAGAACCTTAAATAAAAAATAAGGAAATTACATCAAACCATTACACTATTCATACACTTCTCGATAATAATCAAATAAATAAGTAGAAAAATACTATAAATTGCTCGCTCCTGATGCAGAAAATGCAGAATAACTATCTGTTACCTGAAAAAGTAGTGTTAGAATTCTGTCGTCTAGTCACTTAACCCTGTTTTAATCATGACATACCGGTTATTTGGCTTGACGAGATTTGCCCTTTCCTCGCATTTCTTTGAATATGGCAAGTATGAAATAGAAATTATGATCAACTGACCAATTACTACAAAGGATATATAAAATGTTTGAAAGTTTAAAAAATCTGTTAAAACATTTTACAGGCAATCAAGAATCAGCCTCCGCTACTCCAGGTGCCAGCACTCAGCAAGAAACAACAATTCCATCAGCCACCGCTGAAGAAAGTAATACTCAATACATTACCTTGAATCAATTCAATTTAGGCATAGGGTCTATTGGGCCTGACAATCGCAACGATATTGATCGGAAAATTTTAAATGAAATGTATCAAGCCATCGCAGCCGGGTTATTTAATGTTCCGGTAAACGGTTCAGTGCCAGAAATATGTGTTGATGGCCGTACCAATAAAAGCGGTTATCGCAAAAGTGCTCCTTGTGCAGCCGGAGGCACATTAAGCATAGTGTACGGTGGTGATCTCGGAAGCAATTCAGCCTCCACTGACATCAATGAACTACAGTTAACCACACAAACCATTAATAAACTTAAAGAAAAGGGACACCAGACTGGCGTACATGGCGACGATCATAGTGACTGCGGCTGCGGCGCATGCTCCAAAGCGCCGACAATATATCAACATATCACCGAGCGCATCAACGATCTTGCTTCACTGATTAGTAAACTGGGTATTAATATCACCGGATCAGAAAAAGAATCCATTGTTCAGCAAGCCAAGAATCGCTTAGATCAGGCGGGTTTCTTCGCTGAAAACAGGGCATCCATAATCCAAGCCGCGCAGGATACAGGCGCAGCCTATGAAGAGTTAGTCGGGCAACACAATGAATTAGGTATTGCTTTAAATACACGGACAGGCACAACGGTGGATCGCTCTGCAATTCGTTCGAAATACGGGCCACAATACGACGTGTTTGTAGTTGATGCCTGGGCGTTCGGCACTGCGGCAAAGGATATCAATTCAACCGCTAATGAAGAAGATGAACAACGCATCGCTAAAGCTATCACCCTGCAAAACGTAGCCACTGCTTCCATTCTGGGTCATGGCTCTCTACCCATTATCCCGATCGCCTAACTCGCGTTTGTAAATCATTATCGGGACGAATTCTATCTCGAATCAACCCCGTGGCAGGCCCACGGGGAACTATGCGCTGTTGATACTGCCTCTTTCTGCGTTATGAGTCAAAACACAATAGATTTAATAAATTACTTCAAATAGTTGCGCAACACGGACGGAATGGATCATGTGTCGGTTTGGGCGAATTGCACGTGCGCGGGCAAGTTTAAAATAGCGTTGGCATTACTGCTTGAAAACACTTGTTCAGCCGCTTGCTGCCAAGGCAGCCAGATATAATTCAAATGTTCTCTGATGGAGATCTTAATCGGCGTAATGTCTGGCAAACATAAACCGAATACATGCTCAGTGTTGAATTTAACATCAGGTCCATAGCGCCAGCGCCATTCTTGGTAAATTTCATATCGGTTTTCAATCCGCCAATCGGTCAATTCGTAATCGGCGGTACTAAGCCCTGTTTCTTCAGATACTTCCCGCATCGCAGTCTGAAGTAGTGTCTCTCCGGGATCCTGACTACCTGTAACCGACTGCCAGTAACCTGGATGATCCGCGCGTTCCAACAATAATACTTGCAAATCAATCGTATGAATAACAACCAGCACAGAAATCGGAATCTTGTACATTAAGACGACGGCTACCCGCTACTTGATTTAGTATCCACATGGCGCAAGCGAATATTAAGTTCCTTCAATTGCTTTTCATCAACAGTACTGGGGGCATGAGTCAACAGGCATTGCGCACGCTGAGTTTTAGGGAACGCAATAACATCCCGAATGGATTCTGAGCCGGTCATCATGGTCAGAATACGATCCAGGCCAAACGCAATGCCGCCATGCGGTGGAGCACCGTACTGAAGCGCTTGCAGCAGAAAGCCAAATTTTTCTTGCGCTTCCTGTTCGGAAATATTTAAAGCACGAAATACCTTGGACTGAACATCCTGGCGATGAATCCGTACTGATCCGCCGCCGATTTCGGAACCATTCAGAACCATATCGTAAGCCTTGGAAAGCGCTTGGCCGGGATCGGTTTCGAGCAAATTCTCATGCCCATCAGCCGGTGATGTAAAAGGATGGTGCAACGCCTGCCAACGATTTTCTTCCTCATCCCGCTCGAACATCGGAAAATCAACTACCCATAACGGCTTCCATTCCGCTTCGGCATGACCATGCCGATGACCAACCTTAATGCGTAATGCGCCCAAAGATTCATTGACAATTTTGGCCTTGTCCGCACCGAAAAAAATCAAATCGCCATCCTGAGCACCGGTACGAGCAAGAATGGTTTGAATTGTACTTTCCGGCAAAAATTTAAGAATCGGCGACTGCAATCCTTCCAAACCATCGGAAAGGCAATTGACCTTGATATAAGCTAAACCCTTGGCGCCATAAATGGCAACAAAAGCCGTATAATCATCAATCTCCTTACGTGACAATTCACTCCCATTAGGCACGCGCAAGGCGGCCACCCGTCCATCCGGCTTTTCCGCCGCCTCACGGAAAACCTTAAAAGGAACTTCTTTCATGATATCGGTCAGCTCGGTAAACTCCAATGGAATGCGCAAGTCGGGTTTATCAGAGCCATATTTAAACACAGCCTCGGCATAGGTCAAGCGCGGGAATGGATTGGGCAAATCCACATTACTCACATTCTTAAATAACCCTCGTATCATTTCTTCCATCAAAGACATGATTTCATTCGCTGACAGAAATGAAGTTTCAATATCGATCTGAGTAAATTCAGGCTGCCGATCCGCGCGCAAATCTTCGTCACGAAAACATCGGGTAATCTGATAATAGCGATCAAAACCTGACACCATCAGAAGCTGCTTGAACAACTGCGGCGATTGCGGTAAGGCAAAAAAATGTCCGGCATTAACCCGTGACGGCACCAGATAATCTCGTGCGCCTTCCGGAGTGGATTTGGTCAGCATTGGCGTTTCAATATCCAGAAACCCATTTTGATCCAAAAATATGCGAACCGCCATGGCAACCTTATGACGCAACCGGAGATTCGATTGCATCGCCGGACGGCGCAGATCCAGATAACGATGCTCCAGTCGTACGACCTCACTGATATTATCGTCATCCATCAAAAATGGCGGCGTCAGTGAAGCGTTCAAAACCTCAATAGCCGCTACCAGGATCTCGATTTCACCGCTGACCAAAGACGTGTTGATCGTTCCTTCAGGTCGTCTTCGTACCCTGCCGGTAATTTTCAGCACATATTCATTGCGTATTTTTTCCGCTGTCTGAAATGTTTCCACATTATCAGGATCGCATACCACTTGCACCAAGCCTTCGCGATCGCGTAGATCAATGAATATCACGCCTCCGTGATCTCTGCGCCGGTGCACCCAACCAAAGAGTGTTACTGTTTTATCTAGATATTCGGTATTAATGGCGCCACAGTAATTTGTACGCATAGTTGTTTCAAGGGTCTAAGTAATGAGATCGATAATTTCTGGTTTGATCACCGCGATATGAAGACGCTCAAGTCAATCAATCAACGGCTGCTGCAGCCGTTGACGGACTGCTCTCTTTTTTCGCGGCTGTATCCACAGTTGCAGTTGCAGTTGCAGGTGCTGCTGATGGCGCACTCTCAGTGCTATCCTTCGCAGCAGACTTAGTCTCCGCTGGTTTCGTCTTGTTTTTAAAATCGGTTACGTACCAACCGCTGCCCTTTAATTGAAATCCCGCAGCAGAAATCAGCTTAGTATAATTATTACTACCGCACACAGGACATACAGCAATGGGTGCATCGTTAATCTTTTGCAAATGTTCTTTCTCGGCACCGCATGAATTGCAAAGATATTCATAAATAGGCATAGAGACCTCCAACAATCCAAAATTGAGAAACCGGAGATTATACCTTAACCTGTTTTGTTTTAAGTGTGCAATCGCTACGGCACGAGAAATCCTATTCACCACAATAAATTCTATTTTCTCGATTACCGTTAATAAGCGGGATATGGTATCAAAAGGGTCATCATGCCGATGCATTGTGTTTCATTTACACCTACAGAGAGGAAAAACATTATTGCCTATACGTGACTTTGTTGGATCAAAATTATATATTATGGCCAGAATCGTTTATTTATCTGCCCAATCGCGCTTATCTTCAGGAACATTGCCATGAATCACAATTTATTCAACAGCCTGCATGAATTAAATCTTCCCCATGGAAATCGCGCGAAATATTACTCGCTTCCTGCATTGGAGAAAAACGGCGCGGGGAAAATCTCCCGTCTGCCGATTTCGATTCGCATTGTTCTGGAATCAGTGTTACGCAATTATGACAATAAAAAAATCACCGAAGCGCATATCCGTCAATTGGCACAGTGGAAACCGGATGCTCCCCGGGTGGACGAAATACCGTTTGTTGTTTCGCGCATAGTATTGCAAGACTTCACCGGCGTACCATTGCTGGTGGATCTCGCCGCCATGCGTAGTGCGGCAGTCAGATTGGGGAAAAACCCAAAACTGATCGAACCATTGGTACCGGTCGATCTAGTGGTGGATCATTCGGTTCAGGTTGATTATTATGGCAGCAAAGATGCGCTGAATCACAACATGGAAATTGAATTTTCCCGCAACAATGAACGCTATCAGTTCATCAAGTGGGGCATGCAGGCATTTGACACTTTTAAGGTCATTCCGCCGGGGATCGGTATCGTGCATCAGGTCAATCTGGAATATCTTGCACGCGGCGTCCATCAAAAAAACGGATTAATATACCCCGATACTTTGGTTGGTACCGACTCGCATACCACGATGATCAATGGTATCGGTGTGGTAGGCTGGGGTGTCGGCGGCATTGAGGCAGAAGCCGGCATGCTGGGGCAACCGGTTTATTTCCTTACGCCCGATGTAGTGGGTGTAAATCTCACGGGGCAGCTGCGCGAAGGTGTCACTGCAACCGATTTGGTTTTAACGATTACAGAAATGCTGCGCAGATCCAATGTAGTCGGAAAATTTGTCGAGTTTTACGGCACAGGAACGGCCTCATTGACATTACCCGATCGCGCCACCATCGCTAATATGGCCCCAGAATATGGTGCCACAATGGGGTTCTTCCCGGTTGATGATGTTACCGTTGAATACTTCAAAGGTACTGGGCGCAGCGATGAAGAGATCAAAGCATTTCAAACTTACTTCCAGGCACAGCAGATGTATGGCATCCCTCGCCAAGGCGACATCGACTATAGCAGCGAGCTGACTCTTGATTTAAGCTCAATTGCGCCATCACTAGCAGGTCCCAAACGACCCCAGGATCGCATTGAGTTGAACGCGATCAAAACCAAATTTACCGAGCTCTTCAACAAACCCGTTAACGAAAGCGGTTACGGCAAACACGGTGACGATCTCGAGCAACGATACTTGACCCGTACTGACCGGGCTCAGGATCCCGAGGTATGCACTCATATCGATTCCGGTGATGCGGATGAGAGTCGGCTGTCATCACCCATTCCCCGTAAAGTATCTAAAGAAAGCGGCCCTTCAACAGCAAGCCGTACGGTACCTGTCGAACGGCGGATGGCATCCCGCAACGTTGCCGAAATGACCAGCAATCGGCCCACTCCCGATCCGATCGAATTATCCGCACACAAATTCAATGGCTTCTCGGTCGAATTAGGTCACGGCGATGTCCTGATTGCCGCGATCACATCCTGCACCAACACTTCCAACCCCAGCGTGTTGCTCGCCGCAGGGTTACTGGCTAAAAAGGCTGTCGAGAAAGGATTGTCGGTCAAACATCATATCAAAACGTCACTGGCGCCGGGTTCGCGCGTCGTTACCGATTATTTGACCGTTACCGGATTGTTACCTTATCTGGAACAGCTGGGCTTCAGTCTGGTCGGTTACGGCTGCACTACCTGTATCGGCAATGCCGGGCCCTTAGCCGAACCTATTGAAGAAGCCATCGTCAAGAATGATCTGATTTGTGCAGCGGTGCTGTCAGGAAACCGCAATTTTGAAGCACGCATTCATTCGAATATCCGCGCCAATTTTTTAGCATCTCCACCACTAGTGGTTGCTTATGCCATTGCAGGCTCGATGCTGAAAGACTTGACCGCCGAACCTATCGGTATCGGTAAAAACAATCAACCAGTATGGCTGAAAGATATCTGGCCCAGCAGTGCGGAAATTGATGCGCTGATGAAATTTGCCACGAATGCGGATACTTTCCGCCAACTCTACAGCAACCTCACCAAAGATCATGATTTGTGGAATAACGTCACCACCGTCGCTGGACAAACCTACAGCTGGCCTCAATCCACTTACATCGCTGAGCCGCCCTTTTTTGAGAATTTCTCGCTGCAATCAGCAGTTTCCAACATTAACAATGACATCAAACAAGCCTTTGCACTGGGCATCTTCGGTGATTCTGTGACAACGGATCATATTAGCCCGGCAGGCGCAATCAAGGATATTTCTCCGGCTGGCCAGTATTTGCTGGAACACGATGTCCCTAGGGCAGACTTTAACAGCTATGGCGCCCGCCGCGGCAACCACGAGGTGATGATGCGCGGCACCTTTGCCAATGTACGCATCAAGAATCTGATGATCCCCGGCAGTGAAGGCGGCGTGACGCTTTATCAGGGTACAATCGGTGCCGCACCTGAGCAAATGTGCATTTATGATGCCGCAATGAAATATCGTTCGCAAGGCATTCCCACCGTTGTTTTCGGCGGTAAGGAATATGGCACTGGTTCAAGCCGCGACTGGGCCGCCAAAGGTACGCAACTTCTGGGAGTCAAAGCGGTGATTGCAGCCAGTTTTGAACGCATTCACCGCAGCAACCTAATCGGTATGGGTGTTCTGCCCCTGCAATTCAAAGATAATGACAACATCGAAGCCCTTGGAATTAAAGGTGATGAACGATTCGATATCACAGGATTGGATAATATCCAACCCCAGAAAGATGTCACACTGGTGATACACAAAAAAGATGGCAGCAGTCAATCAGTGCAACTATTGTGCCGCATTGATACTGCTATTGAGGTGGATTATTACAAGCATGGCGGTATTTTGCCTTATGTACTGAGAGATTTGATGAGTTAACCATGGATGGATAGGCGCAAAAAAAAATTTATTTTTTTGCCCGCAGAGTAAATACATCAACCAGGCGGATCCTGACCTTGCTGATGTCTTTCTCTGGTGCATCAATTCCAATCACATACCCGGTTAAGGTATCTTCTGTTAGTTTAATGCGGATCATGTGACGAAATTTCTCGGATCGCGCACCGCCCCCAGCTTCATTGTTATGGCAATTAAACGCCAAGGATACCGCCAAATACCACCCTAGCCAAATACAGCCGAATATCGCACCCGACAAAAAAGCCATCAGCAAACGCGATGCGTCTACCGCAACAAGCTCACCTTGCATGGTTGCAAAGAATACGGCTATTCCGATCACAATCCAAGCAATCAGTAACCCTTGGCCAATTTTTTTCTGAACATCAGCTGAAAATTCCCTGAAAAAATATTGAGACGTAAACAAGTGTCCAGCAATCAATGTCATTGCTATCGCAGCACCGCAAATAATCAGCCAGCTTGCCCAATCGACATACAAAGCCAAACACACCGGTATTGAGATTTGCAGGATGGCATGCCAAAAACCTATGGCCAGAAATTTGCCTATGTTGGCTTTAGCCACTCCGAGCTTATCCGATGCAAAAAATGGAAATGCGGTTAAACCTAGAATGACTAATGACCAGATAACGATGACCAACAAATCAAAACTCATGATCGATACCTTGTATGTGCCATAATGCAAAAAACCCGCAGCCATATAAAAGATTCCCATCACGCTCAGTACCCATAAGGGGATAAAATCCAACCAGGTTTCTTTTCTGATTCGGGAGCGTTCGAATAAAATATCACTGTAACAACGGATAAGGCTGAATATCAGCAGCCCTGCCACACACGACAAACCAATCAAAATAGTCGCCAGGAATGATGGAGGAGTTGATTCTCCCGGCTCAAGAATCAGTAGTAATAAGGGAAAAAACCCCAATACAACAGGGATGAGAAATGTTATCAGACGCCTGTTCCAGATATCCCGTGAAGCGCTATATTTAACTTTCAATAATTCCGGGGTACTCATGAGTCGCCATGCGACCAGAAATGCAACAAACAAAAGGAGGTAAATCAAATCGATCCAATATCCGCTGAGGGTGGCATCGGTATCCACAAGAGTCAGTGCTATCTGAATGCGCGCCAGAACGTCTTGACTTCCCCAGACTGGACGTAAATTATTGGGTATAAGTTCAAATAAAGACCACGTGCTTTGTGGAATGGTCACTGCAAAATAGGTGATTAAACCAACCATTCCACCAATTAACCACGCATACCCCCCCAGAAAGATCTGCCATGGATTGAGAATCCGACGTGTCACTTCACGATGCGAATCCATCTCAGCAGGATACACGCTCTGTTTCTTGATTTCGCCAGCATCCGTATGGCTTGGATGCAAAAAAGCACCACCACCGCCTGCCACCACAGAGGCATAGTTGCTGTACTCTCCATTCTCGTTGGCATTGCCCCAATAACGCTCATAATGATGAACATCACCTGAAATATCCAGACGGCACTTGCTATGATCCAATCTGCCATCCTGCAGAAAGCCGGGTTCTAATCCCAATCGTAAGAATAATTCCGTCATGGCGGCATGGCTTGCTGCGCGCTTGCCGAATACCGTACTGGGCTCAGGCGTGGCAACAATTAATTTATTGGGAATTGCATTGCGCAGCGCTTCCTGTACTTCCTCTTTTTTGTTTTCATCAAACAAGCTTCCATCCTGGGTAAGCTTGCCACAAAACTGACTGACAAAAAAAGCCTGTTGACGTTTATCCATCTTGCCGGCTTGTGAATCAAGTCCCCACAGCCTCCAACCAAAAGGCAAATTTAACCAAACATAGCTTGATTTTTGTTCACGCCTAAAACCATGCAACCCCAATGGAGGATCGGTAAGATCTTCTTGTTCGCGCACAAGAGGATGAATATCTTGCACAATCGGGCGACAGAATTGCCGATTGAAGCCATCCAAAGCATCATAATAATCATGATTAGCAGGGATACCGTAAATTGGGCGTTGGTCTATCCTTTCTCCGATAGTAACTGCAATATCTTCATAAGCCCAATTGAAAGGTGTCTGAAAGCGTTCTTTCAACGCAGCAATATCCGCTGCATGATAAGCTGTATCCCCACCGACGAATAAGAACTCACCGCGCGGCAGCCGCTGATTAAATTCGCCAGTCCGGCTTAATGAAATGGGATGTCCCCGTGTTATCTTTCCATCCTTAAGCCACAATCCGCTCATGCACAAATAAGCAACGTTATAGACTGCGCGCGACCCATCTCCGGTATCGGCAATATAATCAAACCAGTATTCTTGTTGAGTATCATTGCAGTGAGGAGGTGTAATGGCTTCCGCAAACATCCAATCCTTGGAATCCTGCTTCTCGCCATTTAATAGATAATTTAGAATACTTTCAAGACTGGCTAGAAACTCCCTACCTGCCAACCAGCTTACCGGTCGTTTGAACTTACGCTCTATTCCCATTCAATCGTGGCCGGTGGTTTACCGGAGATATCGTAAACGACACGATTGATGCCGCGAATTTCATTGATGATGCGGTTGGAAACCTTGCTGAGTAGCGAATACGGCAATTCCGCCCAGTTGGCGGTCATAAAATCCTGGGTTTGCACAGCTCGCAGTGCAATCACGTATTCGTAAGTACGTCCGTCCCCCATTACACCGACGGACTTAACCGGCAGAAAAACTGCAAAAGCTTGCGAGGTTTTCTCGTACCAGCCGGAGTGTTGCAATTCTTCAATAAAAATTTGATCGGCTTGCCTGAGCAGTTCAGCATATTCGTATTTGACTTCGCCCAAAATGCGCACACCCAACCCAGGTCCTGGAAATGGATGACGAAATACCATATCACGCGGCAAGCCCAATACCAATCCAAGCTCGCGCACTTCATCCTTAAATAATTCCCGCAACGGCTCGAGCAGTTTCAGATGCAATGTCTCCGGCAATCCTCCGACATTGTGATGTGATTTGATCGTATGTGCTTTCTTGGTTTTGCCACCGGCCGATTCGATCACATCGGGATAAATCGTGCCTTGTGCCAGCCACTTGGCATCATTGATTTTTGCCGATTCACGCTGAAATACCTCGACAAATTCGCGCCCGATAATCTTGCGTTTAGTTTCCGGATCGCTGATACCGGTGAGACTGCGATAGAAATCACGGCTGGCATCGATATGAATCACTTTAACCGCCAGATTACCGGCAAAAGTTTCTCTCACCTGCTTGGCTTCATTAGCACGCAGCAAGCCATTGTCGACAAATACGCAAGTCAACTGATCGCCAATGGCACGATGAATCAATGCCGCTGCCACCGATGAATCGACCCCGCCGGATAATCCCAGAATAACCTGATCACTGCCCACCGCAGCACGGATTCGGCTAATCGCTTCCCCGACATAGTCCGGCATACTCCAGTCACGCCCCAGGCCGCAAATATCGTGCACAAACCGGTCGATCATCGCACTGCCTTGCAACGTATGCGTGACTTCGGGGTGAAATTGAATACCGTAGAAGCGGCGCTTATCGTCCGCCATGGCGGCAATAGGCGTAGCAGCGTTATACGCCATAACCTCAAACCCTTGCGGTAATGTAATCACAGCATCGCCATGGCTCATCCAGACATCCAGAATGTTACTTCCGTCCAAGCTGACTCGATCTTTAATATCCTGAAACAATAAGCCATGCTGCGTTGTTTGAATTTCCGCATAACCGAATTCTCTTACCGGGGCACTCTCCACCGAACCACCCAACTGTGCCGCCATGGTTTGCATGCCATAACAGATGCCCAGCACCGGCACACCCAGCTCAAATACAACTTGTGGCGCACGCGGCGTTTCGTCTTCGATAACCGAGGCGGGCCCCCCGGAGAGAATGATACCTTCAGGCGCAAAAGTCTTGATAAATTCCGCTTCGACATCATAAGGATGCAATTCGCAATACACATTCGTTTCACGGACACGACGGGCAATTAGTTGTGTGTATTGGGAACCAAAGTCCAGAATCAGGATTTTTTGATGCATTATGGCGAGCCGTTATTTAACGTGATAATTGGGTGCTTCTTTGGTAATGTGGACATCGTGCACATGGGATTCACGGATGCCGGCTGAAGTAATTTCGACAAATTCCGCTTTGTCGTGCATCACCGCAATCGTTTCACACCCCAAATACCCCATGCTCGAACGCACACCCCCCATCAACTGATGAATGACCGCAGAAATACTTCCTTTGAATGGAACACGCCCTTCCACGCCTTCAGGAACCAGTTTGTCGTTATTCTTATGTTCCTGATCCTGGAAGTAGCGATCACTGGAGCCCTGCTGCATGGCTGAAAGTGAGCCCATACCGCGATAGCTTTTATAAGAACGACCTTGAAACAGTTCAATTTCGCCCGGTGCTTCCGCAGTTCCGGCAAACAGTCCGCCGAGCATCACCGAATCTGCTCCGGCCGCCAATGCCTTGGCAATATCACCCGAATAGCGGATACCGCCATCGGCGATCATCGGCACGCCACTCCCTATTAATGCTTCGGATACGTTATGAATAGCGGTTATTTGTGGAATACCCACGCCCGCCACAATGCGCGTGGTGCAAATGGAACCGGGGCCGATACCCACCTTCACCGCATCCGCGCCATGATCCGCCATCGCTCTGGCAGCCGCTGCTGTCGCCACATTTCCACCGATCACTTGAATCGACGGTAGATTCTTTTTGACCCAGGCAATGCGATCCAGAACGCTTTGTGAATGACCATGCGCAGTATCAACGACAATGACATCGACACCGGCTTCCGCCAATGCCAATGCACGTTCTTCACTACCCTCGCCAACGCCGATAGCCGCGCCTACCCGCAACTGTTCCTGTTCATCTTTACTGGCCAACGGATATTCCGAAGTTTTGATGATATCCTTCACCGTAATCAGCCCGCACAACTCAAACTTGTCATCGACCACTAGAACGCGTTCCAGACGGTGTTTGTGCAACAACCCCAGCACAGCTTCGCGCGTTGTATCTTCCTTGACCGTCACCAGACGGCTTTTGGGTGTCATGATGTGCTTGATGGCCTGATCAAGATTGGTTTCAAAGCGTAAATCCCGGTTGGTAACGATACCGACGACTTTTTTGCCGTTCACCACCGGCAATCCGGATATTTTGTGCCGCCGTATCAGTTCGAGCACTTCGCGCACAGTCATGTTCTGATGAATCGTGATCGGATCTTTGACTACGCCGCTTTCAAACCGTTTGACTTGCGCCACATGCGCCGCCTGGGTCTCGATAGGCATATTTTTGTGGATGATACCGATACCGCCTTCTTGCGCCAAAGCAATCGCCAAAGGCGCTTCCGTCACGGTATCCATGGCGGCTGAGATAAGCGGGATATTCAAGCTGATGGTGCGTGTCAATCGTGTCGCCAAACTGACATCGCGCGGAAGAACCGTCGAATGGGCCGGAATCAAGAGAACATCATCAAAGGTAAGCGCTTTTTGAGTCAATTGCATAATGACAATCCTTTGCAAAGCGACATTATAGCCAAAATCGGCAATAATTTTCGTGCCAATTCACCCAAGAATACAGCATATTTCAAGTTAATATGTTTTAATGCACGAAATCTTTAAGGAAGCTCTAGAAACCCGCATCTGCTATTTCGAGCACGGTGAGAAATCTTTAACCATCACTGTCATAGACTTTCGCCTTGCTCGGAATGGCGTTCGCTCGGAGCTTCCTTAAGTTGCCTAAATACGAAATCGATATATTTCAGATCTATTATTTTTCTGGAGCATGCAATGAGAATTGTTGTATTTACTGTGACTATCTTGCTATTTAGCGCTTCAGTCAGTGCACAGATTTACAAATGGGTGGATGAAACCGGCAAAATACATTACACCGACCAACCCCCTCCTCCTCATGTGAATACAAAAGAACAGCAATTAAATATCAACACAGCACCGGCGGCCGGCAACCACCCAGGCAACCCATCAAATGCCTTATCTGATGAGCGGGAAGAATTTGAGAAACGCAGGAAGCAAAGACAAGAAAACGAAGCGAAAGACCAGGCACAAGCTGAAATAAACAAAAAAAAATGCACGGAGGCTCAGACCCAACTTAGAATGTACGCTGACTCACCCCGCCTGACGATTCCAGATGGTGCGGGTGGAATTGTCTATGTGGATGACGATCTGCGGCAACGGAGGATTGATGACGCGAATAAAGCAATCGCCACATTCTGTAGATAATCAATACTCTTAAATTAAATGGTTGCAACTATTGGTAAATTAATTACTGTTTTTATTTTCTTGCTAACAGGTACTTCAGTTTCGGCTGAAGTACCTGTTTCATATTTTGAATCGGGTAGCAATTCGTCCAGCCGCACAGTTGTCTCCCAACAAGAAAGCTCAAGACCCGGAATGTTATGGCAAATTCGACCGGGCGAAGATATTTTACAGATTGCCCGTCTGATATTTCCTGACAATACCCATGCCCGCAATAATCTTGTCCGCGCTATTATACAGAGCAATCTGGAACATTTTCCGGGTGGCATATATCGCCCCATACCAGCCGGAACAACGCTCCACATCCCGGATTTAAGAACGATCAGCGCCTATGCAAAACCTGCAACCCAATCACGACACAATAGATCGAAAAAGAATCCATCCCAACGCGAATCGCAAGAAACAACTCAAGAGTCCTCTCAGTACCCGCCTAAAGATCATCAACGGACACTCAGTCTGATTGCACAACTCGAACAAATTTCTGATGGCGAAGCTAATCAACTCAATCTGCTTACCCGGCACGTTGAATCGATGGAAACGCAGATTGCCGCAATACAAACGCTGTTGTTATTGAAAGCTGCAATCGCGCAGGAAAAACAAATCGAAGACGTTGAATTCATTGCGGAGGCTGAGCAAGAACCCGAAATAGTTACAATGATACAGCCGGAAGACAACCCTTCTCAGATCAATACCACTATTAGTACGGCGGAAGACATCGTGCAGCCGATTGAAAATTCGCCCCCCTCGAGTGACTTCAATGCGGTTTCATTAGATGATGACTTATTTTCGGATCCCACTTTTCTTTTTGGCATTTTACTGACTTTATTGATTATCCTTATGATGTTACGCAGCCATAAAAAGATTAATGAGAGATTTATGCGCCCCCCGGATGAATCATTGACGAGTGCACGGCATCGTTATGCAGAAGTCTTACTGCAGCATGCTGAAAAAATCGCTCAATCAACAGAAAATTCTCCTGATACGCGCGATCAGACAACATCGGCGCCCCCTGCATTCATCGAACAGGAAACACCCGAAGCTGCGATTGAATTATTACAAAAACAATTGGCAACCAATCAGCATGACATACCGACCTGGTTGATATTATTCGAAGCATTATACAAATCAAACAATCGACGGGATTTCAAGAAAAACGCACGGCGTTTTAAGCGAATGAAAATATTTCCTGATATATGGCGGCAAATTCAGGCTCTGGGACATCGGCTCGAACCCAATGAATCGCTTTATTTTGATGAACAAAAACGCCGAGAAAAGTTTTTTTCTGATACATCGCAAGTCAGCTAAAAGCACAGCAAGTAAATCTGCAACACTGATTCCAAAGACTTTTCACTGTACCGGATCCTATAATTTTTTACGAAACTCCGGATACATGTCATTTTGGGCATGGCGGCAAATCTATCGCATTGATTGTTAAATATTCCCAATATGCTCGAAACAACCGCTACGAATTTTTCAGAGCTTCCTTCAGTACCGACTATTTCAACGAAAGACTTTCCAGTGCTCTTGCGTGATTCCATTCACCATGAAACAACAGGCCCTTTTTCTCCGGGGTGCGGTCACTGGTCCAGGTGATATGATTACCATCCGGCGTGAACACCGGCAAGCCGTCGAAACCTTCCATATCGGTCACACGAACAGGTTCTTTCTGCCCGTCGGCATCGACAATATACAATTCAAAATTGCGATGTCCGTGTAAATTGGTCGCAAAAATAATGTACTTGCCGGAAGGATGATAAAAAGGTGCCCACGACATGACATTCAGGCGCGTGATCTGTTTTTGATCGGTACCATCGATGTTCATGGTGAAAATCTCCGCCTCGCGACCGCTTTCCGAGAAACGCCGCCACACGATCCGTTTTCCGTCGGGACTGAAGAATGGACCCCCATCGTAACTTTGTGTGTGCGTCAGCCTTTTGACGTTGGAACCATCGGCGTTCATGATATAAATATCGATCATCGAAGCCGGATTGACTTTGAACAATGCCGCTTCTTCCGCCGATAATTCATCACTATACGCACGGCGATTTGATGCGAATGCGATCAGCTTACCGTCCGGCGACCATGACGCTTCGGCATCGTAACCCAGCGTGTTGGTCAGATTCCGTATGTTTTTCCCGGAAAAATCGGTTTCGTAAATATCATAAAACTCATCATAATCCCATGAATATGATCTTTGTTCCCCTGATTTGCGGCGCTCGATCTCTGCAACCATCTTGGCTTTGGCTTCCGCATCCTCGTGAGTCGAGGAGAACAATACTTTCTCCTGCACCGGATGAACCCACGCACATGTGGTTTTGCCAGTGCCTGGAGACACCTGCTGCACTGCACCGCTGTTAATATTTTTCAGAAAAATCTGATAAAACGGATTATCATCCGCCACTTCCGCCTGGTAAATCATCCACTTCGAATCCGCGCGGTAATACGCCTCCCCGGCGCGTTTTTCCTTGACGGAAAGCTGGTGTTCGTTGGTGATGAAATCAAATGCACCGGCATGGGCTGTTGTCAGAAAAACCAAGACTAACAACAAACTGCAAAATGTTATTTGTATAAAATTTCTCATAAAATTAAAAATACCTGGTAACCGAATAAATAGAAAACATTTAAACATAGGCACAAAAGGAAAGTAAACACTCAATGCGATAGAATGCAATGAGTAATAACACATCGCTTTATCCCAACGTTCAAATTTATAAACCACCCCATAGATTTAAATAAAGAATGCAAAAATCAATTAACCTCGGCATCGCATGTATTTTTATTGTTGGCAGCCTGTTATGCAGCATGATCGCGTCCGCGAGCGCTTCAACTTTCCATCACCGGATGCAAATCCAATTGTCGCCGGATACTTCGGAGATTCGTGTTCAGGATCGGATTAAAATCCCTGATCAGGCATGTGAGGCAAAACAATCGGTGCAGCTTGAATTCTTTCTCCATGCGGGCTTGACGATTACTGATGTGCAGGGAGCGACAATCAGGACGGATGGCAATCAAGCCGCCTTGAAATCCCGTCCCATTTCAATCCGCCATTACACGGTTACACTACCGCCGGATCAGCAAACCTTCACACTGCAATACCAGGGCAAGATCCACCACGCGCTTCAAGGGCCGGGACAGGAATATTCGCGCAGTTTCGGTTCCACACCGGGTGTGATTTCATCGGAAGGTGTGTATCTGGCCAATTCCAGCGCATGGTATCCGCAGTTTGGTGAGGCCTTGGTATCGTTCCACTTGGATATTCAATTGCCGGTCGATTGGGATGTGGTAAGCCAGGGCACGTTATTGCGCGAGCAGCAAACGAATACGATGCAAAATATCGTGTGGGAGGAAAAACAGCCGCAAGATGATATCTATCTCGTCGCCGGGCGCTATCAGCGTTACACGCAATCCGCCGGCGCGGTGAATGCCTTAGTTTATCTACGCAGCGCCGATCCAGCATTGGCGCAAAAGTACCTGGACGCAACGGCGCAATACATTGCCATGTACAATAAACTGATCGGTCCGTATCCATATAGCAAATTCGCGCTGGTTGAAAATTTCTGGGAAAGTGGTTACGGCATGCCGTCGTTCACGCTGCTCGGCCCCAAAGTAATTCGTTTTCCGTTCATTTTGCATTCGTCGTATCCGCATGAAATTCTGCACAATTACTGGGGCAACGGTGTGTTCGTCGATTACGCCAAGGGCAACTGGGCGGAAGGATTAACCGCTTATCTCGCCGACCATCTGGTCAACGAGCAACGCGGCAAAGGCGACGAATACCGCCGTGATGTCCTGCAAAAGTACGCGGATTTCGTCAACAAGGAGAAAGATTTCCCGATCATCCGTTTTGTATCGCGCCATAGCGCCAGCTCGGAAGCGGTGGGATATGGAAAGACCATGATGTTTTTCCACATGCTGCGCCAGGAACTGGGCGACGAAGCTTTCACGCGCGTATTGCGGCAATTTTATAAGCAGTTCAAATTCAAACAGGCAACTTTTGCAGATTTACTCGCAACATTCAATGCAACGACCGACCAGGATTTTTCGCAGCAATTCGAGCAATGGGTACACCGCGCCGGTGCGCCGGATCTGATGCTGCGGCATGCGGAAACCGAGCCTACCACACATGGCTTCAAGCTCACTTTAACGATCGAACAAACCCAAGCGGGCAATCCATACCGATTGAAAATACCGTTCTCCGTCACGCTGGAGAATGATGACATGGCAGTGGAATCGCATATTCTCGTCGACCAGCGCACACAAACCGTTGTTCTCGAATTCGCCAATCGTCCAGTGCGTATCGATCTTGATCCGCATTTCGATGTATTCCGCCGTCTGGATAGCCGCGAAATTCCCTCGGCGTTATCGCAAGGTTTTGGTGCGGAAAAACCCTTGCTGATTTTACCCGCACGGGAACATCCGTCTATTTTGGCAGCGTACCGAAACCTGGCGACGAACTGGCAGAAAACGCAATCGAGCCCTCTAGAAGTCATCACCGACGATCAACTGCGAACGTTACCTGCAAACCGTACCGTTTGGATCATGGGATGGCAGAACAAGTTTACCGATGCCGTTACCCAAACCCTGGCGGATCGCGGTGTTACCTATCAGCACAAGCAATTGCAGCTGAATCAAAAAAACTATCCGCAGGCGGATCATGCTGTGGTGCTGACAACCCGACAACCGTCCAATGCGGATAAAACGCTACTATGGGCCGCTGCCGATAATCCCAGGGCTATTGCCGAATTGGCCAATAAATTGCCGCACTACCGCAAATACAGCTATCTGGTATTTAAAGGCGACGAGCTGACCAATATCGACAAAGGCCAATGGCCGATCACGCAATCTCCGCTGTCACGACCCGTGCAGCAAAAAGACGGCTACGTTCTTCATGCCGCACAGACCACGCATACCGGTATTACCAAGCCCCGCCGCGCATTGGCAGAACTGCCGCCGGCATTTTCCGAAAGCCGCATGATGGCGGATATTCATCATCTAGCGCATGAATCGTACAAAGGCCGCGAACTCGGCACGCCGGAGTTGGACGAAGCCGCGACTTATATCGCCAAGCAATTCCAGCAAATCGGCTTGTTGCCGGGCGGCGATAGCGGCAGTTTTTTCCAGACCTGGCAACAAGATGTCGGTTTACCGAAAGGCAACGTTGCCTTGCGTAACGTCGTCGGCATTCTACCCGGCACCAATCCGCAGCTCGCCGGACACAGCCTGGTGATCGGTGCGCATTACGATCATCTTGGCACCGGTTGGCCGGATGTGCGCGCCGCGCATCAAGGCAAAATCCATCACGGTGCGGACGACAACGCCAGCGGCGTCGCAGTAATACTGGAACTGGCGCGTCAAGTGGTTGGCAAATGGCAACCGGAACGCACCGTCATTTTCGTCGCATTCACCGGTGAAGAAGCGAATCTGCTGGGCTCCAAACACTATGTCCGCAACAGCGAGAAATTTCCGGTTGAAAAGATCATCGCGATGCTGAATCTGGATACCGTCGGACGACTGGAAAACAACCCGGTCACGATATTTGGCACCGGCACCGCGCGTGAGCTGGTGCACATTTTCCGTGGCGCGGGGTTTGTCACCGGCATCCCGATCAACGCGGTGCAGGATGATTTCGGTTCCAGCGACCAGGCCGCATTTATCCAAGCGGGTATTCCGGCGGTACAATTTTTCGCCAGCGCGCACGAGGATTATCATGCCCCTGGTGACACCGCCGATAAAATCGACACCGCAGGATTGGTGAAAGTCGCCGCGATTCTCAAGGAAGCCACCGAATACCTCGCCAACCGCATCGAACCACTGACGGTCACGCTATCCTCAACCTCCGCTTCCGCCGAATCCTCCGAACCGAAAGAAAAACGCACCGCCAGCCTCGGCACCGTCCCGGATTTCTCCTACCCAGGCGAAGGTGTGCGTATCGACAATACCCTTCCCGGCTCCCCGGCACACCAAGCGGGGTTGCAACCAGGCGATATTCTGATTCAACTGGCCGGGCAGTCGGTCAGCAATTTAGCGTCGTATGCAGCGATTTTGCGGTCGTTGAAGGCGGGAGAAAAGGTAGAACTGAAATATCGAAGGGATGATGCGGTAATGATGGTTGAAGTGGTGTTGGTGGAACGCTAGCAGCATGATTTCCGATTCCAGATCGCTTCGATTGTTGGAACAGCAACCGAGCACTGAATGAAGCTTGGTATCAAAAATAATAGAGTGTTACCCTATGATATATTGATTCTTTCATGTTGAAACGATCGTTCTTGCTTATATGGATTGAATCGAGAAAATTCCAAATTTATCGCATGGGTCGTGCTTGCTTCAATGAACTGTCTTCTTTTAATTTGCTAATTACTATTAAAACATAATGATAGATAACATTCACTGTGATTACACGACATAATCAACAGGATTATTGGACAAAATGTCTTATATATTACGTTAGGCTACGCTCCATTGAGCCTGCTCTTTATAATATTCGTATGTTTATTGGAAATAAAATGATAGACATAAATTTTGATTTTCAAGCAGAAGTGGCTACGCGGTTTAATTGTGGCCGTTTTGATCAGGATTCTGATAGATGGAGTCCGACACTTCAGGAGTATCATCGAATTTTATGGAGCAAGCCATTACCAAATGGAAAATTATTTTCATTGGAAAAAATAGGGCAAAACCGCTTGCTCCACAAGTCTGAGTTAGGGGAGTTTCATTTATCTAGTGATAGAGCGACCACGTCATTTAGGAAAAAATTTAGCGAAGCTGGTGTTCCTGGGTTTGAAAAATTTGCGATATTGAAAGATACAATAGGCGGAATTGTAATATGGCCAGCAAAAAAACGAGTTGGTGGTATGACGATCAACCAAGCAAGAGGAGCATCTCAGGGGCATAAAATTGGAGATAGACTGGATCTGACAGTTGAATGTATACGCCGATATTACAAAAATCAATCTAGCCCGCTATTCGAAACATTTAAACGATATTCAGATTTTTTTGATCTGTTTGGTAGTTTCGATGGATATATAGATTTTTTCCTCTTGCAAGATATTGTTTCAGATGATTATTCAGTGGTTAATATAACAACTCCATTTGATGACTTCAAAACGTCACCGTTTCCGAGATCTATTGAAGAGTATTGCGTCTATATGAACAATGCCACTCAATTCCTGATGGCACGAAATAAGCGCATCAAACTATGGTGTGATACCAATTTTTATCAAGCCTAACATTGCATTCAACCCGGACGGCTTCGCCGCCGGTTAATTTTGGCGTTAGGAGGTAGTGATGCCCTTAATCAAAGATGTAAGAGAAATCAGTGCTTTGGATATCACTACAACGGTAGGCGGGTTTCTGGCTACTGTGGCCCCCGGTCTGCTCATCATATCTATGTACAACCCAGCCCTAGTTCGAGAGCTGGATTCAATGAAACTGTTTGTGCTGTCGGCCACCCTTACTTTGCCAGCGCTCGTCGTTAATGCTTTTTTCATGCTTTTAGCCGGAATGTGGTTGGGTCTTTGGAGCAGGGGCACTATTACGCGACAGCATTTGTTCTTCTTCCACGTCGTATGGGCATTTTTTACACTGTACGCCACACTTCTTGTAGCTTTCCTTTTTTGCTTCGAGATTAAAGCTTTTATATTGTTCGGGTTTGTTATTGATTTGATTATTGGCCTAGTGGTAATGAAGGCTACAAAATTTCTTGCGCAAACTTCCTCCTAATACCGCGGTCAAGACCGCTCCCTTCGGTCGCTAGACGCTGCGCGGCGCCGGATATTATCACCAGTTATTAATGAGCACCACAGAATGAAAATCACAGTTAAAACAATGCCTTCTAAAGAAGGTCAAGCAATCCTGGATTCGCTGCAAAAGGCCGTAACACAGGCGCTTGAAAGGAAACGTCGCTTGGGCCATTACGCCGTGGTCTGGCAGGACGGCAAACCAGTGATGATCGGTGAGGATGCGCCGAAAGCATCAGAAAATTCTGCCAGCTCTGAAGCTGGCAGTGGCTTTTAAACTGAAGCCTCTACTGCATGTTCCCATTAAGAACGGGGTGATTGACTGATCAATCTTCGGTTAGCAGACACATAGTTTCCCTGTTGAAGTCATTTCATGCAAAAATATAAAAATAAATTAAGCTAAGGAGATGCCATGTCACTGCGTATTAATGATCAAGCACCTAATTTTCAAGCAGAAACCACTCAGGGAAGAATCGATTTCCATCAGTGGATCGGCGATAAATGGGCGGTATTATTTTCCCACCCCAAGGATTTCACTCCGGTTTGCACAACGGAACTGGGATATATGGCCAGTATTCAGGCCGAGTTCGATAAGCGCGATACCAAGCTTATCGGGCTGAGTATTGATCCGCTTCATGATCATGAGAAATGGCTAAAAGACGTTGAGGATGTCGGGGGTTCATCAGTTCGATACCCGGTTATTGCAGATACGGATCTGCATGTGGCCAAACTTTATAATATGTTCCCTGCCGATGAAACAGGTTCAGCGGAAGGACGAACGGCCCTCACCAATGCGACCGTTCGCTCAGTATTTATCATCGGCCCTGATAAAAACATCAAGCTCATGATGACTTACCCTATGACTACAGGTCGTAATTTCAATGAAATCTTGCGCGTTATTGATTCAATGCAATTAACCGCAAAACACAAAGTCGCGACACCTGTGAACTGGCAACAAGGTGACGATGTCATTATTGTTCCTTCAATCAGCAATGAAGAGGCGCAGAAGATTTATCCACAAGGCTGGGAAACAGTAAAACCCTACCTGCGCAAGGTCAAGCAGCCATGATTTTTATATACAGCCGGTTACACTCTTTAATCTATTGATCGATGGTTTTAGTCCACGATGATCTGCCAATAAAAAAGGATTAGCTTAAATGCCAATCCTTTTTTATTTCCGCACGAAACCCAATTTATTTTTATCATATTGTTAAGGTCGGGTATTTCTTCGATAATTCCGAGAGGTTAAGAAAATTAATTGACGATGAAATCCGACCAAACGCGTGCGAAACTCTGCTCGATGAGTAAATCGTTGCGTTATATATAGGCATATTCTTCAGTAAAGGAGTATTCAATGAAAAAAATCCTTATTGCCATTTGCGGTGGTTTAATACTGTCTTCTTGTACGTGGGTTAAAGTTACTTCAAAAGGCGAAAGTGTGCGGCTGGTGCAATCGATCAAGACAGTCGAGTCATGCAGGAAATTAGGGCAAGTTAATACCAAAGTTGAAAGTAAAATAATAGTGTTCAACCGTGATGCGGATAAAGTTTCAGCTGAACTCGCGGACCTTGCACGTAACGAAGCGGCTTTGATGGGTGGAGATACGATTGTTCCCATTTCAGAAGTTACTGAGGGAAGGCGCAGTTTTGGTGTTTATCAATGTTTCGCGTCAAGAACGCAATGATTAACCTATCCCGTGCGTGGATTTGCACAACAAGTAACTCTGGCCGGAAAACAAATGTACATGCCAAAACATCTGGAGTTAAAATGACTTGCCCAATATATTCGGGCGATTTCTTTCGGAAAGAGGCTCTTAAACACCAAGAGATCGGCAAAATGTTCCTCTTAATCGCGTTTTAATAAGGGGGATGCCGTCGTATGAATAATAACGCCCTGATTTTGGTTGATTCGACTAAACTCCGCGAACTCGTTGCCGGCCTTGATCTGCACGATGAGAAAACTAAACAATACATTGAAGCTCGCTGGCTGAAATATGTCGAGTGGTGGGATTCCCGAGCTAACAGCGCAAGAAAGAAATACTATGCCTTGCGTAGCGCAGTAGTGATTGCAGGCGCACTCATTCCTGCACTGGTAGGTCTTCGGGAGTTGGTGGAGGGAGAATACGGTTGGATTTTTACCGTCGCGTCAATCGTGGCTAGCCTTATCGTAGCAATCTGTGCAGGCATTGAAAGTCTCTTTAATTTTGGCGATATCTGGCGTGAAAAACGTGCTGCTGCGGAACTAATCAAGAGTGAGGGTTTCAGTTTCTTTCAGTTGATCGGTGAGTACACGCCCTTTAAATCCCATCAGGAGGCCTATCCGCTATTTGCCAGAAACGTTGAGAACCTGATCCGCAATGAGATTAAAGACTATATATTCGCCATTAGCACGAAGAATCAGAATTCCACCTTAACCAGCAGATCGACTGGCAATGAACAACAAGGCTGAGACATGCCGATTTTATTTATAGACGGATTAAAAAAATAGAATTCTTGAATAATTACGTAGGCAATACTTATCAATCTTAAAAAGATTGATGTAAAATCATATGGATGATGTATTCAAAGAATTTAATACCACTTCTCTGACCGCTTTAGAGCAATAACTTGCTCGACTCGGAAAACGCAATAACTTAAATCCGGCAGTAATACATACTTTCTCCACAAAGCTGCTTTTGGCACGTGCTATGCGCCGAATATGATTGTGATCGTCCAATACTATAACGGCAACCACTGAAAGTGTATGTTTTTCACATAAAATATAATCAAAATGCTTAGGAGGTATCCGGTATATCGCTGCCTTACAATTTTGTATCGTAAAAATCTCATCGGGCGTAAGCACATCATTGATCCGTACCTTCGCAAATATTTCATAGTCTTTGGATAAAGATTCTTTTAACGCCAGAAAAAAAGAATACTCGGTACTAGAAAGAATTTCCTCGAGAGATTCATATTTAAAATGTTTAGACTTATGGCGAAATTTAAATAATGTAAACGTCTTGGTAAAAATTGTAATGATGTTCATAACTGAGCATTGGCTGTACATGAAAAAATATGATATCGGCATGCACAAAAGCACTTTGAAGGTACTTAGCAAAATAGCGCATGTAATTTCCTTAATCTTGACGCGAATGCCGGTCGTCGAAGCAATCCAGGATTTTCTTCACGCTTTTCAACACTCCGCTAACCCGTATCTACATCTGTTTTATCACGATGCAGCCGTGCCCGCACCTATGTAACTTCGTAAATCAGTGTTCCTTGGAACCTGAAAAAAGAATGGCAAAATGCAAATTAGGAATGACCGGGAATTCGTATTCAAAAAAACGGCAGCAGTACCAAAAAATCCGAAAGCCGCTAATTGTTCAGCGTTTCCTTAATGCTCGGCTTATTTCGCTTTCAACGTTAACGGATTCAGCGTCAGTTGCTGATAGTAATTCACCCAGGAAGAGTATTTCTCCGGCGCCGCCCATACGCGGTAATGCAGACGAGACATGGTGACGGGATCGCTCAACAGTACCAGACGGCGATCGAGATTGAGTTTATCCGGGGTTTCATTCAGCGCCTGCTCAACATAACGGTCGCGGGCAATCTCAAGCACTGCACTTTCGCGGTGGCGCGCAGTGGCCATCGCTGTCGCCAGTGCGTTGAAAGATGGATGAAACACGGCGTGCATAAAGCCGTCGCTCAGCCTGCGGTAGCGATTCATCACCAGATAGTTGTTTGTATCCACCAGTACCTGAGGCGACGAATACTCTTCCGGAATCATGAATAACTTCCAGCGCTTAGCGCGCAGACCAACAGACGCACGGCTGGAAACGACCGACACGAGCGGTGACAGAATCAACGAGAAGACAATAGGCGCCAACCAGAACAAGAAGCGCAGATCAAGCCACGCCATCCCTAGAGCCCATACCAGCCCCAGCAACAGCTGAGAACCATGGCGCATAAAGGCTTCACTCCACGGCGTGGAATCATCATCACGTTGTGGCGAGTTCCACACCACCTCCCAGCCAAGGAACGCGCTGACCACGAATACGGTGTGGAATAACATACGCACCGGTGCCAGCAGCACCGAAAAAAGCACCTCCAGCAACAGCGAGATCGTGACGCGAACGAACCCACCGTATTCTTTCGTCCCCTTGCACCAGATAAGCAGAATACTCAACAGCTTGGGCAGGAACAGTAACACCATGGTGGAGGCTAGCAGCGCGATCGCCAGTTCCGGTCGCCACTGCGGCCACACCGGAAACAGCTGGTGCGGTTGCAGGAAATATTGCGGTTCCGTGAGCGTATGCACCACCTGCAGCGCAGTGGAAAGCGCAAGGAACATAAACCACAAGGGCGCGGAAAGATAGGACATTACCCCTGTCAGGAACACCGCACGGTGTACCGGATGCATGCCTTTTACCAGAAACAGGCGGAAGTTCATCAGGTTACCGTGACACCAGCGGCGGTCGCGCTTAAGCTCATCCAGCAGATTCGGCGGCAGTTCCTCATATGAACCCGACAGATCGTAAGCGATCCACACTCCCCACCCCGCACGACGCATTAATGCCGCCTCCACGAAGTCGTGAGAGAGAATGGAGCCCGCGAAAGAACCTTCACCCGGCAGAGGCGCCAGCGCACAGTGTTCAATAAACGGTTTCACACGGATGATCGCGTTGTGACCCCAGTAGTGTGATTCTCCTAATTGCCAGAAGTGCAAGCCGGCAGTAAACAGCGGCCCGTAAACGCGGGTCGCAAACTGCTGGCAACGCGCGTAGAGGGTATCCATGCCTGAGGCTTTCGGCGACGACTGAATGATGCCGGCATTCGGGTTAGTCTCCATCAGGCGCACCAGATTGATCAGGCACTCCCCTGACATCACCGAGTCCGCATCCAGCACCACCATGTAGGTGTACTGGTTACCCCAACGACGGCAGAAATCGTCAATATTGCCGCTCTTACGCTTCACGCGGCGGCGGCGACGACGATAGAAGATCCGACCTTCACCTTGAACCTCTGCAATCAGTTCCATCCACGCTTTCTGTTCTGCAACGCAGATATCAGGGTTATAGCTGTCGCTCAGAATATAGACATCGAAGTGTTGTTGTTGACCCGTCGCTTTCACAGATTCCCAAGTCGCGCGCAATCCGGCAAATACGCGATTCACGTCTTCGTTGCAGATAGGCATAATCAACGCTGTACGGTGCTCGGGATTGAGTGGCACATCCCCTGCCGTCGATGCCGAAATACTATACTTATCTTTACCGATCAGTAGTTGCAAAAAACCCATCAGCGCCGTCCAGAAACCGGCGGATATCCAGCAGAAGAGAATAGCGAAGAGGATCAAAATGCCGCTTTGCAGTATATAAGGTAGCAACTGCATAAACGATATCCGCGCATCCTGGCCAATTATATCGATCGGATTGATCAGCGCCCAACCCTGGTAAGGAAGGATAGTTTTCATATACCAGGTCGCAACCACGGTTTGCGACAACGTCAGCAGCAGCAAAATGTAACGGCGGATGGTGCCGACGGTGCGCCATTGCTGTTCGTGAGTCTGCTCTTTCTGCGTCAGTCGCGACACATAGCTCGGCGTGATATCCCGCCCACGCAGATGATCCCAGAATCGCCCAATCGGATTGGTGCGCCACGGTTCCGGTGACATCGATGAACGCGTTGCTTTGGGCATCGCCTTCAGTTGCGTACGCTCTTCGTCGTCTTTAATCAGTTGCCCGTCAACCAAAGCATCAGGCCAGCTCTGCTCTAGTCGCACTTTCACAGACCCCAGCGGCGAATCATCTTCACGCGCATAGTGATGTTGCTCAGGATCCAGCGCCTCATGAAGGGTGCGGATATCCATTGTCGGCAGCGCCGCTTTCTCAGCTTTAGTCAGCAGCAGCGCGTCTATATACCCAGCTACCTTATTCATCGGGAGGTAGCTGATAGCTCCAGGTTTCACTTAGCGTCTGGTCACCGTTGACTAGCGCAGCGCGCATCTCAGTGATTTTCTTCACATCTTTCACTTGTATGCGCAACATCAGGCGCCAGCCTTTAATGACCGGGTTGTAACGTGCGCTGCTCTCGACGATCTCACCGTTGTCATCAATACTGGCCTGAACCGTAACAGGAGTATTCTGCGGTAGCTTCTTCATCTCCGCACCAGTGAAATCGACGACGAAGGCGATCGTGCCATCAGGCCGACGAATAAGATTGGACTGTTTTACATCACCTGTTGAACGACGGGTCTGCATGACGTACGCGTTATCCGGATCATGTAGTTTGTCTTCGTCACGGCTGAAGGTGATGGTGTAGTTGAAGTTCATCTCTTTACCAGCTTCCGGCAATTGATCCGGCGTCCAGAAAGCGACAATGTTGTCATTGGTTTCGTCGTTGGTCGGAATCTCCACCAGCTCGACTCTACCTTTGCCCCATTCCCCTTTCGGCGTTACCCACGCGCTCGGACGTAGATCATAACGGTCATCCAGATCCTCAAAACGTGAGAATTGGCGGCCACGTTGCAGCAGACCAAAGCCCTGTGGGTTTTCCATGGAAAAACTGCTGATAGCCAGATACTTCGGGTTGTTCAGCGGACGCCAGATCCACTCTCCATTGCCGGCGTGAATGGAGAGGCCGTTAGAATCATGTAACTCAGGACGGAAGTTTGTCGTCGGAGAAGGCTGGTTAGAGCCAAACAGGAACATGCTCGTCAACGGCGCAACGCCCAGCTTACCGACCTCATCGCGCAGATAAACTTTCGACTCGACGTCAACCACGATATCGCGATCCAGAATCATGACAAAGCGGTAAGCACCCGTCGCACGCGGAGAGTCGAGTAGCGCATAGATTGTCAAGTGCTTGTCAGCCGGCTTAGGCCGCTCGATCCAGAATTCTCGGAACCGGGGAAACTCTTCACCGGAAGGCAGAGCGGTATCGATAGCCAGCCCGCGTGCGGAAAGACCATAAAACTGGTCTGCGCCAATCACGCGGAAATAACTGGCGCCGAGCATACTGAGAATTTCGTCGTTTTTATTTTCGCTATTGATCGGATACAGCACTTTGAAGCCGGCAAAACCAAGATCTTGCACCGTGTCTTTGTCATACTCGACATTGCCGAAATTGAAATAATCAGAACTGTATTTGATTTTATGTACCGACGTGGCGGTTACTTCATTAATTTCGACAGGCGTATCGAAGTACATGCCCTGGTGGTAAAACTCAAGCTTGAATGGAGTCTTCAGATTACTCCAGTAAGCTTTATCATGATTAAACTGAATCTGCTGATAATCCGCATATTTCATAGTGCGGAAAAGGGAAGGCAAGTTGCTTTTCGGCGCTTCATAGCTTTGGCCAGCTAATAATTGAGCTTGTTTTGCGACATCATCGAAGGTAAAGGCCCAAACCGACGAGGCATGCAGGACCAACATCACTGCTGCGCCCACCCAACACATTTTTATCATTTGTGGTTTATGTTTCATCAGTTCATCCTTTGTGTGCTTATATCGATCCGGTCCATTCTAATGAAAACTCAGGCAAGCCAGCAACAGAACTCCCGCTTTGTTCAGCGCGCTGCTCATGAATTAAGCAAGTAAAAATGCCTCATTTTCACTTTGCGTGATTATCAGGTCAAATTCAATCCAGAAATTTTACTTATTAATAGTTCTGTACTTCCTTGCTTGCCACCATTACCGAGCTGGAACTTGGTCAGCTTGGCGATCTAAGGTGCAGGTGCTTCATCACGTTAAAATTTTACAATCTGATACGTATGGTGATGATCTTTGGCTGGCAGTTGAGCACGACATAAGAGTCAATTCATGTATCCTGCTAAACCTCATCCAGATGTTCCTTAGAATGTTTGTGTTATCTGATAAATTGATGACATCCTGCACCGTCAACGTCAAGGTGTTGTCGCCATTACCATACAAGGCGATGGCTTCAATTCCGTGAATTTTGTCGATCACACCCGATAGATCCAAATTAAAGCTGCTTCCGGTCAATCATAAAGTATCGGTACCTGTACCACTGTCGACAAGTTCGAAATCACCACTCGACATGTGAATGTAATCGTTACCGGCACCACCATCAAACGAATCCGCACCGCCTCGACCGATCATCCGGTCATTGTCTGCTGCGCCAAAGATCACGTAATTGGAGCCCGAACTATTACCATTCGGGTCGGCGCCAGGAGCTCTCACAATCAAATCATCAAACTAATATCCATTGATGTCTCTCGCTCTGCTGACTGAGAAACCTATATACCTTCCTCCTAACACGCCATCTAAACGAAAACCGATATTACCAATTGAGACTGGACATATCCGTTGCAGTATTTAAACCTGAGGCTTTGCCAAAAAACACTACATAACCGGAATTGGAAACAAGAATATCGAATATTAACTCCGGACATCAATTATCAATAGTAAAAACTATGAGGAAATCATCTGCGGATGTTTTGTGCTGCAGTGGGGAATTACACGCCCAGACTTCTGGATACAGCAACACATTGATTATAAGTGTATATTTATTTAAATTTTCCAATCACATCTATTTTGAGAATTAATCCGGCAGCATAAGTTTCACAAATAGAAAAATAAACCTTTTTCACGTATAATTCTTTCTTCAATAACCAAGGCATCTAAACGAGTCTGTCCTGGTTCGGTTTCCCAGATTTTGTCAGTTTCCAAGGAGTTTTCTGTGTCACAACGACCGCATGCCATTCTAGCGCTCGCCGATGGAACAATTTTTCGTGGCGTGTCTATTGGCATTGACGGCATCAAAGCAGGCGAGGTGGCGTTTAATACCGCGATGACCGGTTATCAGGAAATATTGACTGATCCGTCTTATTGTCAGCAAATTATCACCTTGACATATCCACACATCGGCAATACCGGGATCAATCCCGAAGATTTCGAATCCGGCAATATCAACAAGGTTCATGCGGCAGGTTTAGTAATTCGAGATCTTCCGTTGATGGCAAGCAGCTTTCGCAAAACCCATACTTTATCCGAGTTTCTCCATGAGCAGGGCGTCGTTGCCATTGCTGAAATTGATACCCGCAAGCTGACACGCATCTTGCGCGAAAAAGGCGCACAATCGGGCTGCCTCATGGCGGGAGAGGTAGATGAGGAAAAAGCATTACAAACTGCAAGAGAGTTTCCCGGATTGGCCGGTATGGATCTCGCTAGAGTGGTCAGTTGCCGTCAATCGTATACCTGGACAGAAGGAGAATGGTTATTGGAATCCGGTTTTCAAACTCCGGAAAATTTCCAGCTTCACGTTGCAGCTTTTGATTTTGGTATCAAGCGCACGATTTTACGCAAATTGGCACAGCGCGGTTGCAAGGTAACGGTTTTTCCCGCGCAAACATCCGCTGATGAAATTTTGGCAATACAACCTGATGGAGTATTTCTCTCTAATGGCCCCGGGGACCCTGAGCCCTGCGATTACGCCATTTCTGCAACCCAATCCCTATTGAAAAGCAATATCCCGATCTTCGGCATCTGCCTGGGTCACCAATTATTGGGATTGGCTAGCGGCGCACGCACCGTAAAAATGAAATTTGGCCATCATGGCGCAAATCACCCAGTACAGGACATCGTCAGTGGGAAAGTTATCATAACCAGTCAGAATCACGGATTTTCAGTGGATGCTGATACGTTGCCTCCCACCGCACGCATCACGCATGTATCCCTGTTCGATGGCAGTTTGCAAGGTTTTGAATTAATCGACCAACCGGCGTTTTGTTTTCAGGGGCACCCGGAAGCCAGTCCAGGTCCGCATGAAGCCGACTATCTGTTTGATAAATTCATCAACATGATGCAGCGTTATAAAAATAACCCCCAATAACCATTACGTGATACCACGTTAGTAAGCATGCCTAAACGTACCGACATTCAATCCATACTCATCATTGGCGCCGGCCCCATCATCATCGGCCAGGCCTGCGAGTTTGATTATTCCGGCGTACAAGCCTGCAAGGCTTTGCGAGAGGAAGGTTATCGTATCATTCTGGTTAATTCCAATCCTGCCACCATCATGACTGATCCTGAAATGGCCGATGCCACGTATATCGAGCCCATTACCTGGAACATGATCGAGAAAATCATTGCAATTGAAAGACCACAGGCTTTGTTACCCACTATGGGTGGTCAGACTGCGTTGAATTGTGCGCTGGATCTTGTCAAACACGGAGTATTGGAAAAATATGACGTTGAATTGATCGGCGCTTCGCGTGAAGCCATTGATATGGCGGAGGATCGCGAAAAATTCAAACAAGCCATGACACGCATCGGCCTAGGCTCCGCCCGTTCTGCAGTGGCGCACAGCATGGAAGAAGCACTGCAAGTTCAGGCTATGCTGGGCTATCCGGTCATTATCCGCCCTTCCTTTACCATGGGTGGCAGCGGCGGCGGCATTGCCTACAACCGGGAAGAATTTCTGGATATTTGTGAACGTGGATTGAAAACTTCTCCCACCAAGGAATTACTGATCGAAGAATCTGTGATCGGCTGGAAAGAGTTTGAAATGGAAGTAGTGCGAGATAAGAACGATAATTGCATCATTGTCTGCTCTATCGAAAACATCGATCCGATGGGTGTGCATACCGGTGACTCGATTACGGTAGCGCCTGCACAAACACTGACGGATAAAGAATATCAATTGATGCGCAATGCATCGATTGCGGTATTGCGTGAAATTGGCGTCGAAACCGGTGGTTCCAATGTTCAGTTTGCCATCAATCCTGACAATGGCCGCATGCTGGTAATCGAGATGAATCCGCGGGTTTCGCGTTCTTCCGCCTTAGCATCTAAAGCCACCGGGTTTCCGATTGCCAAAATTGCAGCCAAGCTCGCGGTTGGTTACACCTTGAATGAATTAGGGAATGACATCACTGGCGGAATTACACCTGCCTCGTTTGAACCGACGATTGATTACGTTGTTACCAAAGTACCCCGCTTTGCTTTTGAAAAATTCCCGCAAACCAATGATCGCCTGACGACACAAATGAAATCCGTCGGTGAAGTCATGGCAATCGGACGCACATTTCAGGAATCCTTACAAAAAGCCTTACGCGGACTGGAGACCGGTGTTGATGGGTTGGATGAAAAAACCGACAACCTGGAAACCATCCAAACTGAGCTGGCCAATCCTGGCCCAGAGCGAATCTGGTATGTCGCCGATGCTTTCCGTCACAATCTTTCATTGGAAGAAATTCATCAGTTAACACATATCGATATTTGGTTTTTGGCACAAATCGAAGACCTGATTAAACAAGAACGAGCATTGGCGGAAATTAAGCTAGAAACACTGGATAAACAAGTATTACGTAAACTGAAGCGTAGTGGTTTTTCCGATCGACGATTAGCCAAACTGCTCTGCACTGATCAAACCGCAGTTCGTAAACAACGACACCAGCTTAACTTGCATCCGGTCTACAAACGCGTCGATACCTGTGCTGCGGAATTTGCTACCAGCACAGCTTATCTGTACTCGACTTACGAAGATGAATGCGAATCTTACCCCACGGATAAAAAGAAAATTATGGTTCTGGGTGGTGGCCCTAATCGTATCGGTCAAGGGATAGAATTTGATTATTGTTGCGTTCACGCCGCCTTAGCGCTACGAGAAGACGGTTTTGAAACCATCATGGTTAATTGCAACCCGGAAACCGTCTCCACCGATTATGACACGTCAGATCGATTATATTTTGAACCCCTGACATTGGAGGATGTACTCGAAATCGTCGCTGTGGAGAAACCTGATGGCGTAATTGTACAGTATGGCGGGCAAACGCCCCTTAAACTCGCGCGCGACCTGGAAGCCAATGGCGTATCGATTATTGGTACCAGTCCGGACATGATCGATTGCGCCGAAGATCGCGAGCGCTTTCAGAAAATGCTGCAGCAATTAGGCTTAATCCAACCCCCCAACCGCACTGTACGTAATCCCGAAGAGGCTCTGATCGCTGCCGAGGAAATTGGCTACCCGTTAGTAGTACGACCCAGTTATGTATTGGGCGGGCGGGCTATGGAAATAGTACACGAGAGAGCCGATCTGGAACGTTATATGCGCGAAGCCGTCAAGGTTTCCAATGATTCTCCTGTATTATTAGATCATTTTCTTACACACGCTACCGAGGTCGATGTCGATGCGATTTGTGATGGAGAAACAGTTCTGATTGGCGGCATCATGGAACATATTGAACAAGCAGGTGTACATTCCGGTGATTCTGCGTGTTCGCTGCCCACCTTTAATTTACAGCCCGTAATACTGGATGAATTACGTCGGCAAACTGCTGAAATGGCACGCATGCTGAATGTCGTTGGACTGATGAATGTACAATTTGCGATTCAAGACGATACGGTTTATGTACTTGAAGTCAATCCCCGTGCCTCGCGTACTGTACCTTTCATCTCCAAAGCAACCGGTCTTCAACTGGCCAAAATTTCGGCGCGCTGCATGACGGGAAGATCTTTAATTGAGCAAAATATTACCCACGAAGTAATTCCATCATACTATTCTGTCAAAGAAGCTGTTTTTCCCTTTATAAAACTTCCCGGTGTTGATACGATATTGGGCCCAGAAATGAAGTCTACCGGGGAAGTGATGGGTATGGGATCCACTTTTGCGGAAGCTTTTGTTAAATCCCAATTAGCAACCGATGTTCGCCTGCCTGCTTCCGGAAAAATTTTTATTAGTGTGCGGCGCTCGGATAAATTGCATGCGGTTGAAATTGCACGCAACCTTGCAGAACTTGGTTTCACTCTATATGCGACGCGAGGCACAGCTGCTGCCATTACAGAAGCCGGAATAGAAGTCATCATCATCAATAAGGTTGCTGAAGGGCGGCCGCACATTGTTGACATGATTAAAAATGGTGAAATCAGTTTGATTATTAACACTGTAAAGAATCAGCGTAGTGCGATACGGGATTCATATTCAATTCGCCATGCTGCACTTCAGGCGAAAGTAACTTACTATACAACTTTAGCCGGTGCACGCGCTGCCTGTGTAGGCATCACTAACAAACGTGAATTGCAGGTTTATAATTTACAAAAAATGCATATACAACTCTAAGCATAGATGAAATTGGATTCGACTTTTAGAAACAGGATAAAAATGAAAGGTAAAAAATTACAATGAGTACTATTCCGTTAACCGTGGCTGGAGCTGAAGCATTGCGTAAAGAATTGCATGATATGAAAACGATTCACCGTCCTGCCGTTATTGCCGCAATTGCAGAAGCACGTGCTCATGGTGACCTTTCAGAAAATGCTGAATATGATGCTGCCAAGGAAAAACAAGGGTTTATTGAAGGACGTATCGCCGAACTGGAAAGTAAACTTTCTAGTGCGCAGATTATTAATCCGGCTCTCATCAATGCGGATGGTGCTTGTGTTTTTGGCGCCACAGTTGAACTGGAGGATTTGCAAAATAGCGAAGTGGTAACTTATCAAATCGTAGGAGATGATGAAGCTAACATTAAGGATGGAAAAATATCCATCAGTTCTCCCATTTCACGTGCGCTTATTGGTAAATATGCAGGGGATATTGCAGAAGTTCATGCGCCTAGCGGTATTCGTGAATACGAAATATTGGATGTCAAATACATCTAAATATTGCTATCAAATTCAGTTCTGGAAACTTCGCTTGGTGCGAAAAGATGGGCTGGTCTTTTTTTGTGATGAACGCTCCTGCTGCTTTTCAGCCTCTTCTGGCCGAGGTCGATAAATAATAAAAACTTTACCAATGTGCTGCACAGGTGCAGCATTTAACAGTTGGCATATCTTTTCAAACAATTCATTTCTGACAATCCGATCATCTATCAGTACCCTGATCTTAATTAATTCATGGCTTGAAAGTCCACGATCTAATTCTTCTATAACACTAGGGGATAATCCTGATTTTCCAATCATCACAACTGGATTCAACGCATGCGCTTGTGCTTTTAATTCACGCCGATGAGCAATAGTTAGTGTTAACATAAATTCTCTTAAAACGCGTTATTCTACTAGATGAAACGGGCCAAAACCAGTAAAGCTTGGATGAAGGAGCATGTTAATGATTTTTTTGTCAAACAAGCAAAGAAAGAGGGATATCGTTCCCGTGCTGCGTATAAATTGCTTGAAATTACTGAAAAAGATCAAATACTAAAACCGGGATTGACTGTCGTTGATTTAGGCGCAGCACCCGGCAGCTGGTCTCAAGTAGTCAGCCATAAAATAGGTCGCGGTGGCAAAGTTATTGCGGTGGATATTCTTGAGATGGCACCGTTACCCGGTGTAGAATTTATTCAAGGTGATTTTAGAGAAGAATACGCCATCGTCGAATTAAAAAAACATTTAGGAAACGATCAACTCGATCTTGTCATTTCAGATATGTCACCCAATATGAGTGGAATCGTTATCAGCGACCAGGCCAGAAGTATGTATTTAGCAGAACTGGCGTTAGCTTTCGCAATGGAACAACTGAACTATGGTGGAAACTTTCTAGTCAAAGTTTTTCAAGGCAGGGATTTCGATCAATTCCTTTTCGATATGCGTGCTGGATTTAAAAATGTGATTATACGAAAACCTAAAGCATCGCGCGATCGCAGCAATGAATTGTATTTATTGGGGTTAGGGAAAAAGTAATAAAGCACCCCGCCGCAAGCAGCGGGGTATTAACTGCGCTCTACAATCTGCTGGTTTTCAACCAGCTTTCGCCCCAAGGGGGCGGGGAATTAAACCCGCAGAGATTAAAATCGATCAGAAATGAATGGATCCCTCCAGTGATTATGATAAAAGTTAGTAGTAGGATGAGAATCCGATAGCACATTTATTATTAAAAACGAACTATTCTGTTATAGTAAAGAGAAGTTAGAGTAACTAATTGATGATTTTTAGGTGCAAACCAAGGAGCTATCTTGAATAACTTAATTAAAAACATGGCCATTTGGCTGGTAATTGCACTAGTGTTGATGACTGTATTTAATCAGTTCAGCGTTCGTCAACCGACGCAAGTGCCTATGGAATACTCGCAATTTATAACCGAACTGAATCAAGGCAGAATTGCTAAAGTTATTATCGAAGGGCGCACACTTAAAGGGACAAAGTCTGATGGCCGGCGTTTCACAACATACGCGCCATCCGATCCTTGGATGGTAAGTGATCTGTTGAAAGCTGGTGTTATTGTTGAAGCAAAACCGGAAGAAGAGCCCTCTATGTTGATGAGCATCTTTATTTCATGGTTCCCAATGCTTCTGCTGATAGCCGTATGGATATTTTTTATGCGCCAAATGCAGGGTGGCGGGCGTAATGGTGGCGCATTCTCATTTGGCAAAAGTAAAGCACGCATGCTCGACAAATCAGCCAATACCGTAACCTTTAATGACGTTGCCGGTTGCGAGGAAGCTAAAGAAGAGGTTGCTGAACTGGTTGAATTCCTGCGCGACCCTACAAAATTCCAGAAACTGGGGGGACGAATCCCGCGCGGTGTATTGATGGTCGGTAGTCCGGGAACCGGAAAAACTTTGCTTGCTCGAGCTATTGCTGGAGAAGCTCAGGTACCGTTCTTTAGTATTTCCGGCTCGGATTTCGTTGAAATGTTTGTCGGTGTAGGCGCATCCAGAGTTCGTGATATGTTTGAGCAAGCCAAAAAACATGCGCCCTGCATTATTTTTATCGATGAGATTGATGCAGTAGGTCGTCAGCGTGGCGCTGGTCTAGGCGGTGGAAATGATGAACGCGAACAAACTCTTAATCAGTTATTGGTAGAAATGGATGGGTTTGAAGGTGCCATGGGCGTGATTGTAATCGCTGCAACTAACCGCCCCGATGTATTGGATCCAGCTTTGTTACGCCCCGGTCGTTTTGACCGTCAAGTAACGGTGCCATTACCTGATATTCGGGGACGCGAGCAAATTCTGCATGTTCATATGCGCAAAGTTCCGCTGTCACCTGATGTAAAAGCAGATATTCTTGCGCGTGGTACGCCGGGTATGTCGGGTGCCGATTTGGCGAACTTGGTCAATGAAGCGGCGCTGTTTGCGGCTCGAAGTAACAAACGCCTGGTGGATATGGATGACTTTGAGCGTGCTAAAGACAAAATATTTATGGGCGCAGAACGACGCTCAATGGTTATGCCTGAGCATGAGCGTAGAAATACTGCTTATCATGAATCTGGACATGCAGTTGTAGCACAACTATTACCAAAAACTGACCCCGTACATAAAGTAACAATCATCCCAAGGGGTCGCGCTTTGGGCGTAACCATGCAACTGCCGACAGAAGATCGTTTCAGCATGGAGCGCGAGGAAATACTACAAAGGATTTCGGTAATGTTTGGCGGGCGCATAGCCGAAGAAGTTTTCATGAAGCAAATGACCACAGGTGCATCTAATGATTTTGAGCGCGCGACAGACTTAGCACGCCAAATGGTAACTCAGTGGGGAATGTCAGACGAACTTGGCCCAATGGTTTATGGTGAAAATGAAGGCGAAGTTTTTCTTGGTCGCTCAGTAACTACTCATAAAAACATGAGTGAAGCAACCATGCAAAAAGTTGATGCAGAAGTTCGCCGCATAGTCGATGAACAATATGCTATTGCACGCAAACTCATTGAAGAAAACAAAGACAAAATTGAGGCCATGACTCAAGCTTTACTGGAATGGGAAACGATTGATAGTGATCAGATCAAGGATATCATGGAAGGTCGTCCGCCGCGTCCGCCCAAACCACCGCAAATCATGTCTTCAACTGCAAACGATGGGTCTTCAACGGAAGAAACTGAAGAGTCAGATGAATCCCAGGCACCGCGAGAAGTGGCGAAAGAAACTGATTAACCATTGATAACTTTATTTAACTAACGGGATATGATTTTATAAAATCATATCCCGTTTTTAATTACTCGTTCACTTTTTACTGTGCCTTCATTCTCTCACGATTTTATCGCTTCATCCAGCCATCCGTTGATAATGGGTATTATTAACGTAACACCTGATTCCTTCTCAGATGGCGGGCTTTATTTATCCACCCGGAAAGCCATTGCGCATGCAAAAAACCTCATTGACGAAGGTGCTGATATTCTTGATATTGGCGGAGAATCAACACGCCCCGGAAGCCAGTATGTCAATACCGATGAAGAATTAATGCGCGTTATACCCGTACTGGAAGCCCTTGCAGACACCGGCATTCCCATTTCCATAGATACTTCCAAACCTGAGGTGATGAAACATGCAATCGAAGTGGGAGCTTTTATGATTAATGATGTCAATGCACTGCGCAACCCAGGAGCGCTGGAAGCGATAGCACCGCATAGGCATGTACAGGTTTGTTTGATGCATATGCAAGGCACACCCCAAAAGATGCAAACCAATCCGCAATACAGAGATGTGGTCTCTGAAGTAAAAGATTTTTTACAACAGCGGATACAAGCGGCAAACGCGGCAGGTATTACACTTAACCGGCTGGTTATCGATCCCGGTTTTGGGTTTGGCAAAACATTGCAACATAATCTTTCATTACTTAATCAACTCAATGAATTCACCGCACTGGGCACACCGATATTAGCAGGCTTGTCCCGCAAATCCATGCTGGGCGCAATTACCGGAAACAATGTAGATCAGCGGCTGCATGAAAGTGTTGCCGCAGCCTTGCTTGCTGTAATTAAAGGTGCCAAAATTGTGCGTGTGCATGATGTCAAAGCAAGTAAAGCAGCTCTTGCTATCTACAATGCTTTGCGGGATTGCGATAGCTAGCTAGATCAGTAAACTGCTTGTGGCGTTTTGTTTATCCTCAATCATAATTTCATAACTTGGCTAAAAAATATTTTGGAACAGATGGCATCCGAGGTCGGGTAGGACAATTTCCTATTACACCTGATTTCATTATGCATTTAGGTTACTCGGCCGGGAAAGTCTTGGCAGCCGCCGATTGGCATCTTATGGAAGGAAAACGTCCGACAGTTCTGATCGGCAAAGACACGCGAGTATCCGGCTATATGCTGGAATCCGCCCTGGAAGCCGGATTATGTGCAGCGGGCGTGGATGTTCTCCTGTCAGGACCCATGCCCACCCCAGCCGTAGCCTATCTGATTCGTGCATTGCGGCTGCAGGCTGGTATTGTTATTTCAGCCTCACATAATCTGTTTGAAGATAACGGCGTAAAGTTCTTTTCCGCGGTCGGCTGCAAACTTCCGGATGAAATGGAGCACAAAATCGAGGCTGAGTTAAATACACCCATAGTAACCAAGCCTTCCGCACAGTTAGGTAAGGTTCAACGAATTGACGATGCTGCTGGTCGCTATATCGAATTCTGTAAAAGTACTTTCCCCTATCATCTGGATCTGCGCGGACTTCGCATTGTAATCGACTGTGCGCATGGCGCTGCATATCATATTGCCGGTCACGTTATGCATGAATTGGGTGCCGATGTCGTTACCATTGGCGTACAACCCAACGGACTAAATATCAATCTTGAATGCGGTGCTACGCATGGTACTACATTGCAAAAAGCGGTTAAACAACATCATGCTGATTTGGGCATTGCGTTGGATGGGGATGGTGACCGAGTCATGATGGTGGATAAACAAGGTAGATCTTACAACGGCGATCAACTGATTTATATTATCGCTAAACATCGGAAACAGAGAAAAATTCTCACTGGAGGTGTCGTAGGCACCCTAATGACAAATCTGGCAATTGAAAATCAATTTAAGAAATTACGTATTCCTTTTCTCCGAACCAATGTCGGTGATCGCTATGTACTCGCATTACTGCAAGAGCAAGGGTGGCACTTAGGCGGCGAAAATTCCGGGCATATCATTTGCATGGATAAACATACAACCGGTGATGGCATCATATCCGCTTTGCAAGTTTTATATGCACTTCGCGACGCCGATAAGACATTGGCAGAGTTTATGCGCGGCGTCTCTCTATACCCGCAGCGACTGATCAATGTAAAAATTCCCAAACCGTTTAATTTTACCGGCAATAAAGCGATTAATACTGTGCGCAAAGAAGCCGAAGCTGATCTAAACGGTAACGGGCGTTTACTCATCCGAGCCTCGGGAACGGAGCCTCTCATTCGTGTAATGGTCGAAAGTCAATCCAAACAAAAAGTTAATTATTGGACTGAACGAATCGCCAAGATCGTTCAAATTGCCAGCACATAGCGCATGATCATTTTTCGCATGCCTAACGATCCTGATACGATGAACAATCTGTACACGTGCTGAAGAGTCAAGTTTAGCAACAAAACACAAAAATTGTCATAATCCTGTAACAATTCTGAAATAGTATAGCGCGTAGTTTTTTTAAAACGCTCATCCCCTACTTTATTCATTTGGAGCACGTATAAACATGTTGAATTCTTTGAACTTCAGAGCACCCATTGCAGCAGTTTTCCTAAGTACGCTCTTCTATACAGGCTTCGCCAGCGCCACACCGATCGTGAAAATTGATGGCTCAAGCACTGTTTTTCCCATTACCGAGGCCGTTGCGGAAGATTTCCAAATAGTCAAACGCGGCGCAATTAGGGTCACAGTCGGTATCTCTGGTACAGGCGGCGGATTCAAGAAATTCTGCCGGAATGAAATCGATATTGTGAATGCATCCCGACCCATTACTGAACTGGAAATGGAAGCCTGTAAGAAAGAAGGTGCGCAATTTATTGAAATGCCCATCGCTTTTGACGCTTTAACTGTGGTTGTAAATCCAAAAAACACGTGGAGCAGAACGATTACAGTCGAAGAATTGCAAAAAATATGGGAACCCTCCGCACAAGGCAAAATCACCAACTGGAATCAAATAAACCCGGCATGGCCGGACAAAAAGATCAAACTTTATGGCCCAGGAGCGGATTCCGGTACCTTTGAATACTTTACGGAAGCTATTGTTGGCAAAGCCAAGTCTAGCCGTGGCGATTTTACGGCATCAGAGGATGATAACGTTCTGGTGCAAGGCGTTGCAAGTGATCTCTATGCATTAGGATTTTTTGGTTTTGCCTATTACATCGAAAATAGTAAAAAAATTAATGCCGTTGCAATTGATAGCGGGGATGGCGGCATACTTCCTTCTGCGGCAACCGTAGAAAACAACAGCTATAAACCATTATCGCGCCCGATATTCATTTACGTTAATGCTAAATCCACAGAAAAACCGGAAGTAAAGGAATTTATTAATTTCTATATGCAGAATGCAACAGAGCTGGTCACCGAAGTGAAATATTTTCCGCTCTCCAAAGAAGTATATGATCTCAATCTCGAACATTTAAACAAGAAAAAAGTAGGTACGGTGTTCAAAGGCACCGGAACCAACATAAAGCTGGAAGACATTCTTAAATTGGAATCTAGTTTATAAACAGCTACTTACTAAAAGATATTCTATATTCAGCGGTACTTGTTGTAATTAATACGCACAAGGAAGTGCTTTTCAATTCTAAGCCAAATAAAGGCTTATACTTTGAACACCACTTCCTTTGCCATTTATAAATGGGATAAACTGCGTAAGTAATGGATTACCTGCCAATCTTTTTAGATATTAAAAACAAAGCTTGTCTGATCATAGGTGGCGGTCAAGTCGCCACCCGCAAGGTTATGCTGTTGCTCCAGGCCGGTGCGCAAGTATCAGTGGTAGCACCTGAACTGGATAGTGTTTTAGATGAGTGCGCCGCTCACGGCACTATCACCCATCGGGCTGAGTGCTTTCAGCCCGAGCATCTTCACAATATTGCACTCGTAATCGCTGCAACAAATGATCATGCTATCAATCGGCAAATTTCCGAAGCGGCGCAACAAAGACAAATTCCAGTTAATGTCGTGGATAATCCGGAATTATGCACTTTTATCATGCCATCCATCGTCGATCGCTCTCCACTCCTAATCGCAGTCTCCAGCGGCGGGCAATCGCCGGTCTTGGCGCGATTGCTGCGCGCGCAACTGGAAACCATGATACCTGTCGCTTACGCACGTATCGCTACTATTGCAGGGAAATTCCGTCAGCGTGTAAAACAACATTTTACTCGCCCGGAGAAACGGCGCATTTTCTGGGAAAAAATCCTGCAAGGTCCATTTATTGAAATGATATTGGCCGGTAAAGATAAAACTGCACAAAATTATTTGCTGCAATCGCTGCAACAGGAAAAGAATGAACCACCGCAAGGTGAAGTTTATTTGGTCGGCGCCGGTCCGGGCAATCCTGATTTATTGACTCTTCGTGCCATACATTTGATGCAGCAGGCCGATGTAGTCATTTATGACCGTCTGGTCTCAACCACAATTCTTGATATGGTGCGCCGTGACGCTACGCGCATTTACGCTGGCAAGGAACGTAACCGCCACACACTGAAACAAGAATCGATCAATCAACTGCTGGTAAGATTGGCGCAAGAAGGTAAACGAGTATTGCGGCTTAAAGGCGGAGATCCTTTTATTTTTGGCCGGGGCGGTGAAGAAATTGAAACTTTGGCTCTAAATCATATTCCCTTTCAAGTTGTACCAGGCATTACGGCTGCATCGGGTGTTTCCGCATATGCAGGAATCCCGCTGACACATCGTGATTACGCGCAATCATGCATTTTTGTGACCGGCCATCTGAAAAATAATACGATTGATCTCGATTGGCCACGTCTCGCCTGCTCCAACCAGACCATTGTGATTTATATGGGATTGCTTGGATTACCCGTGTTAGCCCAGCAACTGATCGCCCATGGCTTGTCGAGCACTACACCCGCAGCAATCATTCAACAAGGCACGACGCATCAGCAAGAAATCGTGATTGGCACCTTGCAAACATTACCTAACTTGGCCGCAGCCGCTCATTTATCCCCTCCCACACTGATTATTGTTGGAGAAGTTGTCAAGCTGCACAAAAATCTTGCATGGTTTGAACCAGCATCTAAAAATTCTTAGATCAATTTAATTATATGCAATCAATACTTACACGATATGGCACTGTCTTATCAGTCGATTACTTTGATACTTTAAATCTCATTGACAAGTCAATCGCCTGAATATTCTTCGTTAAACTACCGATTGAAATTCGATCAACACCGGTTTCGGCCACCTGACGCACGTTATCCAGTGTTATGTTACCGGATGCTTCCAGAATTACCCGTTTTTCAGACTGCTGATGGGTCAGAATAACCGCCTCCGATAACTGCTTCAACGTAAAATTATCCAGCAGCACCATGGCAGCGCCGGCCGCCAGGGCTTCTTGTAATTCCGGCAGTGATTCCACTTCAATTTGGATAGCGGTTCCCGGAGGAGCAATCGCCAATGCTCTGCTTAATGCGGATCGGATGCTGCCTGCAGCAATGATATGATTCTCCTTGATCAAAATCCCATCATATAAACCCAAGCGATGATTAACGCCACCGCCGCATGTCACAGCATATTTTTGCGCCAATCGCAATCCAGGAAGTGTTTTACGCGTATCCACAATAACAGCCTCAGTACCCGCAATGGCATCCACAAAACGTTTTGTGTGTGTCGCTACAGCGGATAACATTTGCAGAAAATTCAGCGCGGAACGTTCTGCAGTCAGCAAATCGCGAGATCTTCCCTGGATCTCACAAAGCTTTTGTTCAGATTGAACAAGATCTCCATCAGAGGCAAACCATGTGATGAGTGTTTCAGGCGATAATGTCAGAAAACAGGCCTCAAACCACTGTACTCCGCACAATACCGCCTTTTCCCTACTAATTATCACAGCACTCAATACACTTTCACGAGGAATCAGTGATGCTGTCAAGTCACCGCTACCGATATCTTCTCTCAATGCACATTGCACGTTAGCGTGTATTTCATTATGTAAATCTTGCAATTTCTTTTTCCTCATTGTTAATCAGGAATGAAAAATATCATATTGACTCTTCTATGACATACATACCTTCAGTACCGCCAGTACTGCCATATGCAAAAAAATGATAAGTAAATGAATTTTTATTAGTTCCAAGAATAAAGTAAGGCTAGTAAATTCACCGCTCTCGCAACAACGATTATTTCAGCAATGACACAATTAACAACAACACACAAGAGTAATCAACTTAACACGGACGTTATCGAAGAAATCCTGGGCGCCGTAACCAGTATCGAATATGGATCGGTTGAGGTTGTGATACACGATGGCAAGGTTGTGCAAATAGAATGCCGTAAGAAAATTCGTTTAAGTCAAAGCAAGCCTACCCGGAAAACGCTGGAACCATGACTAAGCCGGATAACTCTCGGGTCTGCGCGGGCAATAGCAAGTTAAATCCAGACAAATAAAAATAACACCGACCACATACATGGAGGTGAGAACGTAAAAACAAAATCAGTGGCCTAGCCGGGGTTCCGGAAGGTGCATTCAGGAGAATACCTTGAAATTATTTAATTTTTTTCTACAAGCTGCGTTTCTTAGCACCTTGATTATCCGTCCGGCCTATGCAGCTTCGGATAATAAACCCTCAATAAATTTTGAAACCATGCAGCAAACTATCGTTCTGTTAGCGCAACAAATTGCGGTGGATATGGGCAGGCCGTTGGGAAATAGCACAACGGATCAAACCAAGCCAGCCGGAAAAACATCCGAAGTTGAAAAAACTTTACCAACGATCGAGCCGCAAACGAAATCTCCGCCGACAGCTCCGGCGGCTGCGCAATCCACCAGCTATCATCAGCGTTCCAATAGCTATGCTACCAATCCGGATTCTGATCCGCCACGGTATGTGCGGCAATTAAGCGATATCGGCGTTGCGGCTTTTAAAGATATTACCTGGCTGGACGTCGGTTTGGAACATCGCACGCGCTATGAGTGGCGCAATAATGACATACGTCGGGTTGAAGGAGGAGAAGATAATCCGTTCTTCTTACGCAATCGAGCATGGATAGGGATAAAGAATATATTGGATCCTTTCCGGTTTGCGGTGGAGTTTCAAGATTCCAGAGTCTATAACAATAAGCATGCCATTACTGATCAAGAAAGAAATGAGTTCGATCTGCTCAACGCTTATGGTGAATTAAATTTCAAAAAAGCACTCGGTGCCGATGACCGGGGTAATGATCGTCCAATCCGATTCCGGGTTGGACGTATGGCTTACGAGACCACCGATCGGCGTTTTATCGCACGTAATGAATGGCGCAACACCACTAATACTTTTGAAGGTTTCCGGCTGAATCTGGGACGCGAAGCCAATGACTGGGAACTTGATTTGTTTGGCATGCAACCGGTTAGACGCTTGCAAACCAAATTTGATGAAGCTAATAGTAATCTGTGGTTTTTTGGCGGAATCGGCACTTGGCGCAAGTGGTCTGACATCGCCACCATCCAGACGTACTACATGGGCCAAAAGCAAACGGCTGATCCAAATGGCTTTACCGCCACCAATCGGCTGGATCGGGAAATTCATATGCCAGGGTTCCGTGTTTATGGCAAGGCAGGCAATATTGTTGATTTCGATGTCAGCTACAACCACCAGTTAGGGTTTTCCGGCCCCAATCGCGTGGATGCGAATGGATATACCATCGAAGTGGGACGAACATTTGAGCATTCTTGGAAACCTCGTGTTGGCTTATTTTACGGGTATGCCAGCGGTGACAAAGATCCTACTGACAATGTCGACAACCGTTTTGATCGCTTTTTTGGATTTGCACGCCCTTGGTCAGCGGATCACTATGTTATTTATGAGAATCTCAAGGCTCCGAAAATCAGGTTTGAATTTACTCCCACCCAGAAACTCGGGTTTGAGCTTGGTTATGGCGCATACTGGCTGGCCAGTAAAACCGATCGCATGTTCGATATTCTCGATGGCAATATCAGCAATACCGTCAAGGATCCCGGATTCAATCGCGACCGTACCGGGCAAAGCGGTGATTTCGGCGGCCATGCCTTTGAAGGACGCATACGCTACCAACCTACCCCGAGAATCAACACCATACTTGGATATACCCATTTTACTGCGGGTGAATTCGTAAGGAACCGCATTGCCGCAAGCCCGTCTTGCGCTGATGGCCATTCCCATCCTTGCGTGGATCATCGCTCAGGAAATACCGATTTCTTGTACTTTGAAGTACTCATCAGTCTCTTATAAACCATTTTAAATTTCTACTGGAGGAAAAATCATGAAGATTAAAACATGGCTGGCAACAAGTATTCTGGCAACAAGTCTCATCATCAGCGGCAGCGTGCTGGCGGAAAAAACACTCTTAAATGTTTCTTATGATCCGACGCGTGAGTTGTACCAGGAATTCAATGCAGCTTTTGCCAAACATTGGCAGACAAAAAACCACGAGAAAGTAGTCATCCGGCAATCTCACGGCGGCTCCGGCAAACAGGCGCGTTCTGTCATCGATGGACTGGAAGCCGATGTCGTGACACTGGCTCTGGCTAACGATATCAACGCCATCGCAGAAATTGCCAAATTATTGCCGGAAAACTGGCAGCAGCGCTTATCCCTGAACAGCACCCCCTATACCTCAACAATCATTTTCCTGGTACGTAAAGGCAACCCCAAAGGCATTAAAGATTGGGATGATCTTGCGCGTTCCGGCGTTGCCGTCATTACACCGAATCCGAAAACCTCCGGTGGCGCCCAATGGAATTACCTCGCGGCATGGGAGTATGGCAAACAACACTACGGCGAAGATAAAGCCAGAGATTTTGTCGCCAATATCTATAAAAATGTGCCGGTGCTGGACTCCGGTGCGCGTGGTTCAACAACCACATTTGTGGAACGAGGCGTCGGTGATGTTCTGATTACATGGGAAAACGAAGCATTCCTGGCACTCAAGGAATATGGCGCGGACAAATTTGAAACTGTTATTCCTTCTTTGAGCATTCTGGCAGAACCGCCGGTTGCGGTCGTTGATAAAGTCGTCGACAAGCGTGGCACACGCCAGATTGCCGAAGCGTATTTGCAGTTCCTCTATTCGGAAGAAGGACAGGACATCGCCGCCAAACACTTCTACCGGCCTACTCATGCCAAGATAGCGGAGAAATATGCTCAGAAGTTTCCAAAAATTAAATTGTTCAAAATTGATGATGCTTTTGGCGGCTGGAAGAATGCGCACAAAATCCATTTCGCCGATGGTGCGCATTTCGATCAGATTTACTTGAAGTAATCATAATGTAGTGCGCCACAACGCGCTACTTAAATTTGTAGAGAGAAAATTCCATGAATGCATCGGTAAAACATCCTCATACCATCAAAGATGAGTTTGAGCTCATCCAATCCGCCACCGATTATTATCTTCAACGCGATGAAAAAGGTTGGATCAGCGGACGTTTCTTTCAGCACGAGCTGATCAGTATTTTTCAACCCATTTTTAGTGTTTCCCAAGGCCAAACGATGGGTCATGCAGCGTATATCCGTGCGAAAGCAGATGGAGAAATTGTACTCTGGCCCTGGCAGATATTTTCATTAGCCTCGAAAGATGAGCAATTGGTTGAATTGGATCGTTTGTGCCGCGCAATTCATGCATCGAATTATTATTTCAATCATCCTTACCCATCGGACAGCTTGTTTGTCGAAGTTCATCCGCGTTTGCTCGAGAGTGTCAAAGACGATCACGGACAGGCATTTGAAAACTTTCTTGACTTGATCGGTGTACGAACTTCCCAGGTAGTGATCGAGATTCCTGTCACGGTTAATCGCAACTGGAAACTACTTCAGCATGTTATTGCTAACTATCGTTCCCGCGGTTATTTAATTGCGGCCAATTACAGCATTGGCTGCAGTGACTGGATGATAAAGCTAGGGAGCCTGTATCCCAATATCGTGCGCATTACTGCAAATGATCTGATTCAGCATGAAGACATCACCTCACTGGTGGACACCATTCATAGTGCAGGTGCCAGCTTACTGGTGCGAGAAATCGAAACGGCGATTCAGTTTGCAACTGCCTTCAAAGCCAATGCGGATTATTTGCAGGGAAATTTACTCGGCCAACCGGAGCAAGCCATCAACACGCGCGATCTTTTACATCGCGCCTAATGCAGCAAATAGAAACATTTAACCCTTACAAATTGAATAACCTACACAGGAGTCCGATTTGAACAATTTTAAACAGCACAGCATTTTGCCAGGTTTTAATTTGGCGCTCGGATTTACGTTGCTGTATTTGAGTTTAATCGTTTTGATACCGCTTTCAGCGGCATTCATCCGTACCGCAGAACTAACCTGGTCCGAATTCTGGATCATTGTTACAACACCGCGAGTGGTGGCCTCCTATCGACTGACTTTCGGTGTGTCGTTTGCGGCTGCTCTCGTCAATGCATTTTTTGGTTTGTTAGTGGCATGGGTATTGGTGCGTTATCATTTTCCCGGTAAAAAAATAGTCGATGCGCTAGTCGATCTTCCTTTCGCACTGCCAACCGCCGTGGCCGGAATTGCTCTAACCGCGCTGTATTCCGGCAATGGCTGGATCGGTCAGTATCTCGAACCATTGGGAATCAAAGTCGCCTTCACGCCGTTAGGAATTTTTGTAGCGCTGACGTTTATTGGATTGCCTTTTGTCGTGCGTACCGTACAACCGGTACTCGAAGATATTGAGACCGAACTGGAGGAGGCAGCCGCTACGTTGGGTGCCAATCGCTGGCAAACCTTCGCGCACGTGATCTTTCCTATCCTATTTCCCGCTTTGATGACCGGTTTTGCACTTGCCTTCGCGCGCGCAATCGGTGAATACGGATCGGTTATTTTTATTGCCGGAAACATGCCGATGGTTTCTGAAATTACGCCGCTACTGATTGTCACCAAGCTGGAACAATACGATTATTCGGGCGCTACAGCATTGTCAGTTGTGATGCTGGTGATTTCTTTCATTCTGTTATTGATTATTAATCTGCTGCAATGGTGGAGTCGGCGCCGCAGTGCACGAGCTTGAGAACAATTATGACGACGACTATCACATTTCCTTTATCCGGTAAAACTTTCCAGCAACGCGCTACGCAAGAACCCTCCTGGGTACGTCGTTTCTTGATTGTACTGGCATTGGCATTTTTAACGTTATTCCTTTTCGTTCCATTAATTTCGGTTTTTTATGAAGCTTTCAAGAAAGGGGTAGATGTTTATCTGGCGGCAATCACCGATCCTGATGCAATTTCCGCTATCAAGCTAACCCTAACCGTGGCAGCGATAGCAGTACCACTGAATTTGGTGTTTGGTATCGCTGCTGCTTGGGCTATCGCCAAATTTGAATTCCGCGGTAAAAATCTGCTGATCACGTTGATCGATTTGCCTTTCTCGGTATCCCCGGTAGTTTCCGGACTGATTTATGTGCTTGTATTTGGACTGCAAGGCTGGTTAGGACCTTGGCTGGCAGAACATGACATCAAAATTATTTTTGCTGTTCCAGGCATTGTATTAGCGACGGTCTTCGTTACAGTACCGTTTATCGCGCGGGAATTGATTCCGTTAATGCAGGCACAAGGAACCGAAGAAGAAGAAGCTGCCGTAGTATTGGGTGCAAGCGGCTGGCAAACCTTCTGCAAAATTACCTTACCCAATATTAAATGGGGATTATTGTATGGCGCAATTCTTTGTAATGCACGGGCGATGGGTGAATTTGGCGCAGTATCGGTTGTTTCAGGACATATTCGCGGCAGCACCAATACCATGCCGTTGCATGTCGAGATTCTCTACAACGAATACAACTTTGCCGCTGCATTTGCAGTAGCTTCTTTGCTAGCTTTACTGGCTTTGGTCACACTGGCGCTAAAAACGCTCATTGAATTTCGTAATAAACAACATCAGACACAACGAGGTGATGAATGAGTATTGAAGTTATTAGTCTTTCCAAACAGTTCGGTACGTTTACTGCGCTGCATAATGTCAGCCTACAGGTACACTCCGGCGAATTACTGGCTCTATTGGGACCGTCAGGCTCCGGAAAAACTACATTACTGCGTGTAATTGCAGGGCTTGAAACGGCCGATAGCGGTCAGGTGCTATTTCATGGCGAAGATGCAACCGACCAGCACGTACGCGAACGTCAGGTCGGGTTTGTATTTCAGCACTATGCGCTATTTCGCAACATGACTATTTTTGAGAATGTGGCTTTTGGTCTAAATGTACGACCAAAGAAATTCCGCCCTGCCCAAGAAGAAATCCGTGATCGTGTGATGAAATTATTACACCTGGTGCAGCTGGATTGGTTGGCGGATCGCTACCCGCACCAACTCTCGGGCGGTCAGCGCCAGCGTATTGCATTGGCACGCGCACTTGCTGTAGAACCCAAAGTATTATTGCTGGATGAGCCTTTTGGCGCCCTGGATGCCAAAGTACGCAAGGAGCTGCGCTCGTGGCTCAGACGTTTGCACGACGATATGCACATTACCAGCGTATTCGTCACACATGATCAGGAAGAAGCGCTTGAAGTTGCTGATCGGGTGGTTGTTATGAATGAAGGCAAAATTGAACAAATCGGCACCCCGGATGAAGTGTACGAACAACCCTCCAGTCCATTTGTCTATGAATTTCTTGGAAATGTGAATCTATTCCATAGTCGACTGCATCATGGGCGTGCCTGGATTGGCGATATTGAAGTCGATGCGCCAGAGCACGCGGATGCTAACGAGCTTGCCGCAATTGCTTACGTACGTCCACACGAAATCGAGGTGGAACGTGCTCATAAAGGCGAAGCAGCAATGGCGGCACGAGTGATTCACGTTCTCTCCGTGGGTCCGATTGTCCGGTTGGAATTGGTCCGCAACAATGATGAGGACAAAACCCCGATCCAAGTCGAACTCAGCAAGGAGCGCTTTCGCGAGTTACAGCTGACAAAAGGCGATGAAGTATTTATCAAACCACGTCGTCTTGATTTGTTCCCAAGTCAGAAAAATAACGCAAATAATACGCTGCAAGCAACCTAAGATACTGCAATCGCGGCAAGAAAACGAGGAATTAAACCCGTAAAAGATTAAAAGAGGGAAATAAGAATGCATTTACAACCACTGGTGGATTATTTTAACGATCGCTTTGCAACCGAGCACCATTCCAACATTCGACCATTCACGATAGAAAATGGTCTTGTGAGCGGTATTTTCGGGCCCATTCAGATCAGTAGCATTTTCGAATCTGTTCGGCAGACAGATGACAACGAGAAACTTGTCGGTCATATCGCACAGATATCGGTCACACCCTATACTCACAATCAACCCAGCGAACAGCTGATAGAAATCGGGAACCTGCTCACCGAAGTTATTACGCAACCCGCTGACTTTCAATCTATTATCAACCTGGATCGTCTGTGCCGCACGGTTCACATGTTGAACTACCTCAACTACTCTGAAAATGGTGGCGTGCTTTTTCTGGATGTTGATCCCAGGCATATCCTTGGCGTTCAACAGGGTCATGGGGCTTACTTTGAAGAAAGTATAATCAAATGCGGATTGGCGACACAGAATGTGGTCATTTCAATGGCAATCAATAGTTTTTATGCTTTACATCATACTCAATTGCTGGAGGGGTTAAACAATTATCGTCGGCGTAGCTATCAGATCGCGCTAAATATCGGCTCGTTATACGGTGCTGACGGAATTCGGGAAATAATCACAAAATTATCAGCCGATTTTTTGCGCATTAATGCACCCAATACAGCAACGGACCAGAATTCAGACATGAGTTGGTCAGAAACGCTTAAGCCGTTAACAGAGCTACATAATATACAGGGAGGAAAAACCATTCTACAACAAGTTAAAAATGAGAAACAGGCTGATATAGCCGCTTCTGCGAAATTTGACCTGGTACAAGGTGACTATTACGACAAGCTAATTACGGATCATCTGAGATGCTTATGATGAAGCTCGACAATCAATGTGACAATGGATCCGAATAAGCAGATTACAGTCATTTTATTAGATTAAATAGCTGAGGAAAGGCAATGAATTTTCAACAATTGCGCATTATCAACGAAACCGTAAAGCGGAATTATAATTTGACCGAGGTTGCCAATGCCTTATTCACATCGCAATCCGGCGTCAGCAAGCATATCAAAGACCTGGAGGACGAGCTGAATATTGAATTATTCATTCGTAAGGGTAAACGATTTATCGGCTTGACCGAACCGGGAAAAGAGCTGGTCAAAATTGTCGAGCGCATTTTATTTGACACGAAAAATATCAAACGCTTAGCCGAGCAGTTCAGTAATCATGATCAAGGACTCTTGACCATAGCTACAACGCATACGCAAGCACAATACACGCTACCCCCTGTGGTGGCGGAGTTTAAAAAGATATTTCCAAAAGTCCAGCTGATCCTGCACGAATCCAGACCGGATGAAATTTTATCCATGCTGATCGATGGCGAGGCCGATATCGGTATTGCGACTGAAGCATTGGAAGGCGCGGTTGACCTGGTGTCTTTTCCCTATTATACCTGGCAACATGCGATTATCGTCCCCGTGGGACACCCCTTGCAGTCTGTCTATCCCCTCACACTCGAAGCTATTGCAGAGTTTCCAATCATTACCTATCACCATGGTATGACGGGCCGGTTTAGAATCGATCAAGTTTTCGCCAAAATGGGGCTGATTCCGGATATTGCCATGTCTGCGCTGGATGCAGATGTAATCAAAACTTATGTAAAGTTGGGATTAGGTATCGGAATCATTGCTTCCGTCGCTTTCTCATCCGAACGGGATACAACGCTCATTAAACTGGATAGCGAATACCTGTTCGAAAAGAATACAACTTTTATTTCCGTTCGTCGTAATCATTTTATGAGGGGCTATGCTTACCGGTTTATTGAGTTATGCATGCCCACTTTAAATGAATCGATAATTCGCTCCGACGTCAATCCACTTATTGATGTGGAATAAAAAATTTGCATACTCTGCAGCAAAGTAACTTGCAGACAATGGTTGGAATACACCCTCTCAGGATAAATCTTACAATCTATCTATCAGATAGTGAACAATTGTAATGAGCTGCTGTTTTCATTGATACAATCGATCAATTTTTAAGTTCGGCAGATTTTCAGGCTCATTGCGATACAGGATAAGGGGGTTGTATGTCCAATGTAATCGATCTATTTAGCTACAGTATTGCTGCGATGTTGGGTGTCACCTTCATCGGCATTGTCGTTACCTGGTTTATTCAGGATATCACACAGAAAAAGCATTCAGTGCTACGCAATTATCCTGTTATCGGTCGATTGCGGTATATTTTCGAACGGCAAGGTAAATACTTCCGGCAATATTTTTTTACCAATGATCGGGATGAAATGCCGTTTAATCGCGCAACGCGCGGCTGGATTTACAAAAACGCCAAAAATAAGGGCAGCCTCGTTGGTTTCGGTTCCACCCATGATTTGCGTCAACCGGGCTCGGTTATTTTTGTCAATGCCGCCTTCCCTATTCAGGAAGAAGATCAATTACCAACCCCTTCGCTACAGATCGGTAAAGGATATTGCGAGCACCCGTTCGAAGCCAAATCAATTATCAATATCAGCGGAATGAGCTACGGTGCCATCTCCAAACCTGCAGTACGTGCATTATCTCTGGGTGCCGCACAAGCTGATTGCTGGTTAAATACGGGGGAAGGTGGATTGTCACCCTATCATCTTGAGGGTGGTTGTGATTTGATCATGCAAATCGGCACCGCCAAGTATGGCATTCGGGATGAACATGGCAATTTCTCACCGCAACGTGCAAAAGAATTGAGTAAAGTGGTCAAAGCTTTTGAAATCAAGCTATCACAGGGCGCCAAACCTGGTAAAGGCGGATTGCTACCGGCTAATAAAGTACATAGCGAGATTGCCGCAATCCGTGGCATTCCGGAAAATCAGAACTCGATCAGTCCGAATCGCCATAAAGATATTAACAATATTGATGAACTGCTCGACAAGATCCATTTTATCCGCGAGCTGACGGGACGGCCCGTTGGTATTAAAACAGCCATTGGCGGATGGAATTTCATTAATGAAGTATGCGACCACATCAACCGGCGCGGATTGGAATACGCACCGGATTTTCTTACTATCGACGGTGGCGAAGGTGGAAGCGGCGCAGCGCCTCAAACACTGATGGATCACGTCAGCTTGCCAATCTCGGAAGCCTTGCCACGCGTAGTGGATGCGTTATTGCAATCCGGCTTGAAAAATCGAATTTATGTTGTGGCTGCGGGGAAATTGGTAACTTCTGCGGAGGGTGCGTGGGCACTTTGTGCTGGTGCAGATTTTGTCAATACAGCACGTGGTTTCATGTTTTCATTGGGCTGCATTCAGGCAATGCGTTGCCATCTCAATACTTGCCCTACTGGTGTCACGACGCATGATGAGCGTTTGCAAAATGGATTGGTGGTGGAAGAAAAATATCTGCGGGTTGCGAACTATGCCAGAAATGTTAATAAAGAAATTAACATGATCGCTCATTCATGCGGACTACATCACGCCCGTCAGTTTAAACGCGAGCATGTACGTATTGTTGAGACCGCCGGGAAAAGCGTGGCTTTAAACATTCTTTACCCCTACCCTGAGGTACCCAGAAAAATAAATTTGGATTAATCAATCCAAGGATCACTTCGTATTGACAAACTATTTTCATCATTTTCTCGAATTCCAGCCACAAATAAGAAAATCCATGATGTTGCATCATCCTAAGAATTAAGGGAGAAAAACCTCTTAGATATATATTTCAACAAAGTATTCTATTGTCGATAATGCATGAACTAGAAATTTCATAATTGCATGTAGCCAAAGACAAATAATGCTTCGTTCCGTGATCAATCAATATAACAGAAAGATAATATTAATCAGCAGCCTGACTCTGGTTATGTTGATCCTGTTCACAAGTCTTTCGGTATATAGCGTAATGCAGAGACAGATCGAAGCAATCGCTACTTCAGGTCTCGAAGTTGCATTAGAAAACACGGTCAAGCATATCCAAAAACAGATCATGCATTCCGTAACGAATACCCGGGCAATATCAACTCGCATCTTTCTCACGCAAAGCCTGGAAAAGTTTTATTTTGAACACTCGCAACAGGAAGGTATTGAAGGGATTGCGCAGTCAATAGAAAAAATACTGTCTACTTTTTTCTCGGGTATTGAGATTTATGATATTGATGATCAATTGATTTTAAGTGCAGGTAACCTCTCCAAGCACAGAAAACTTACTGTTGAGTTGAATACTGGATCGAGTATCAACACGATCTTATTTTGGAATAATGACTTCATCGTTCGAAATTCAATTCAGCTTGTGAATGAATACGGCAAACCAATTGGCCGTGTCATCACAGAAGAACGCATGCCCAATCTCACAAGGATTTTTACAGAGGCGACTCTCATCGGCAATACCAGCGATTTCCTTCTTTGCGCACCTGTCAAGGGCAATAACCTTGAAATGGACTGCTTTCTGCGTAACTTTGACGATAATCAGCTTAAGCGTATGCAACGCATCCTGAACAATCAACCGCTGCCGGTACATTTTGCATTAGAAGGCCAAACCGGAGTTAAATTTACCAAGGATTATCGGCAGATTGAAGTTGTTGCTGCTCATTCTCCCGTGGCTTATGGTCTTGGAGCGGTTCTTAAAATAAACAAGGATGAGTTAAATAATTATTCAACCGATCAGATCAAAACAATTATTTCTTATTTGGTCCTGATCCTTTTCTGTGGCATTGCAATTATAAGCTGGCTTACATTACCCCTGATCCAGAAATTAATTAACCAAAAGGAATCTTATCTGAATGAGCGCTTAAAAGAGAATCTCTGCTTACAGAAAATCAGAAGCTATCTGGCGCTGGATCAGAGCACCGAGGATACGTGCAAAAACATTTTAAAATCTTTACTGCCCGTTTTTGAATTTCAAGAAATGGCCGTCGCCATGATTAAGCTTGAAGATAAACAATACTTCACTCCCAAGTACCAGGATAACTTATCCAATTGCATAAGCTCAGCCATTATTTGTAATGGACAACAATGCGGTTTGCTACAAGTGGCTTATATTCGTAACTTCCCATCCACATTAACCTATCAGCAAAATCTTGTTGACACCATTGCACACGACCTGGGTCGATGGTATGAAGGGAAAGAAGCGGAGAAACGCATTATTGAAATGGCAACGCACGATGCATTAACCGGCCTACCCAATCGATACTTACTGCGGGATCGTATCGAACAAATATTGGTTCATGATACGCGCCTACAACGACAAATGGCCGTACTGTTTATTGATCTGGATCATTTTAAAACTATCAATGATTCACTTGGTCATGAAATAGGTGATTTGCTATTAAAAGCCGTGGCAGATAGACTAAAATCTTGCGTTCGCAACGAAGATACGGTCGCCCGTCAGGGAGGCGATGAATTCATTGTAGTGCTCAATTCTATCGCCGAATCACTTGATGCCGCAAAAGTGGCTCAAAAAATTCTGGATTCATTCGCACTACCTTTCCATATTCATAACAATGAGCTACATATTGACGGCAGCATTGGTATCGCAGTGTTTCCTGATGATGGTGTTAATGCGGAAACACTGCTTAAAAACAGCGATGTTGCCATGTACCATGCCAAGAAGAATGGGCGCAATAATTATCAATTTTTCACCGATGAACTGAATAAATCCGCCTACGAAAGACATATCCTCGGTCTTGATTTACGTTATGCATTGGAACGAAATGAATTGCTTTTATATTATCAGCCTGTCATGGATGTGCCCAGCCATAATTTATATGGCGTGGAAGCACTATTACGCTGGCGGCACCCTGAGCAAAAACTGATTACTCCCGATAAGTTCATTAACTTGGCAGAAGAAACAGGGTTGATCATTCCCATCGGTGAATGGGTTATAAGGACAGTCTGTTTGCAAATAAAAGCTTGGCAAGACCAAGGTTTCTATGTGCCCAGAGTCGCCATTAACTTGTCTGCACGGCAATTTCGCGACAAGGATTTAATCAAGAATATCTCGCGTATATTGAGCGAAACCGGCGTTAAAGCCAAACATATCGCTTTGGAAATAACCGAAAGCATGTTGATCGATAATATCGAAAAAGTGGTGGAAACGCTTAATCGCCTTGATGCAATGGGCTTACACATCTCGATTGATGATTTTGGAACAGGCTACTCGAGCCTCAGTTATCTAAAGCAGTTCCCCATTCACACACTTAAAATAGATCGTTCCTTCGTGCGTGACCTCGTAACCGACAAAAATGACCGCACCATTGTAGCCGCAATAATTGCAATGGCGCACAGCCTGGAAATGGAAGTCATTGCGGAAGGCATTGAAATAGAAGAGCAATTAGATTTTCTGGTAACACAAAAGTGCAATCACTATCAAGGTTATTATTTCAGCAAACCGGTTACTGTTTCTGAAATTGAGCTGATGCTAATGAACTCGGTAACTCAATCGAACAAGATTCGCGCTATCGGCTCCGCAAAATAATCTACTCTTGAAAATCCCCACCTTTCCCCCACGTAGGCATTTAATAACCTATGATAGGAGAATTTCATGCGTTTTGACAAACTGACCACCAAATTCCAACAAGCATTTGCTGATGCACAAAGCATCGCTGTCGGCCAGGACAACCCAACTATAGAACCCCAGCACTTGTTACTGGCATTACTGCAACAGGATGATGGCAGTACGCTGTCGCTATTGCAACGCTCTGGCGTTAATACCACTCCCTTGCTGGAGAACATCAAGCAAACTATTTACCGCTTGCCGAAGGTTGAGAATTCAGGTGGTGAGGTGACGATTTCCCGTAGCCTGAATAATCTGCTCAACGTAGCTGATAAAGAAGCGCAAAAACGCAGCGATCAGTTTATTGCCTCTGAGATGTTTCTTTTGGCAGTCTTGCAGGAAAAAGGCGAAGTAGGCGCATTGTTAAAACAATATGGCGCCAACACCACAGCTTTGGAGAAAGCGATTAATGCAGTCCGGGGGGGCGAGCAGGTGGGTAGCGCTGAAGCTGAAGGCAACCGTGAAGCATTGAAAAAATACACCCTGGATCTTACTGAGCGTGCGCGCCAAGGCAAACTGGATCCGGTGATAGGGCGTGATGATGAAATCCGTCGGGCAATTCAGGTGTTGCAGCGGCGCACCAAAAATAATCCCGTTCTGATTGGTGAGCCCGGAGTGGGTAAAACCGCGATTGTTGAAGGCCTGGCACAGCGCATCATCAATGGAGAAGTACCTGAAAGTTTGAAAGACAAACGTGTTCTTGTTTTGGATATGGCAGCGTTACTGGCCGGTGCAAAATACCGCGGTGAATTTGAAGAACGCCTCAAATCGGTGCTGAAAGAACTGGCACACGACGAAGGTAAAACCATTGTATTCATCGATGAACTGCATACCATGGTAGGTGCCGGCAAAGCAGAAGGCGCCATGGATGCGGGCAATATGTTGAAGCCAGCCTTAGCACGCGGAGAATTACATTGTGTTGGCGCAACAACACTCGATGAGTATCGTAAATATATTGAAAAAGATGCTGCGCTAGAGCGGCGTTTTCAAAAGGTCCTTGTAGAAGAACCCAGTGTGGAAGCTACCATTGCAATATTACGTGGCTTACAGGAAAAATACGAAGTACATCATGGAGTAGATATTACTGATCCCGCCATTGTTGCTGCCGCGGAATTATCCAATCGGTATATTACCGATCGTTTCCTGCCTGACAAAGCCATTGATCTGATAGACGAAGCAGCGGCAAGAATTCGTATGGAAATAGATTCTAAGCCCGAGATATTGGATAAGCTGGATCGGCGCTTGATACAGCTAAAAATTGAGCGTGAAGCAATTAAAAAGGAAAAAGATGAAGCATCACAAAAACGTCTTCAATTATTGGAAGAGGAAATCAAACACAAAGAACGAGAATATGACGATTTAGCCGAGATCTGGAAAGCTGAGAAATTTCAGGTACACGGCTCTCAGCAAATCAAGGAAGCGATGGAGAAACTTAAGCTGGAAATAGAAGCAGCCACTCGTAAAGGAGATTGGCAAAAAGTTTCAGAATTGCAATATGGCCGCCTACCGCAGTTGGAAGCACAATTGCAGCAGACTGCAGGAAATGAATCAACTTCTGCACCTACACCTAGATTGTTGCGGACTCAGGTAGGTGCTGAAGAAATTGCAGAAGTGGTATCGCGCGCCACCGGGATTCCTGTGTCGAAAATGATGCAAGGTGAACGGGAAAAATTGCTTCTGATGGAACAAAAACTTCATGATCGAGTGGTGGGTCAGGATGAAGCCGTACGGCTGGTTTCGGATGCGATTAGACGTTCCCGTGCCGGCTTGGCGGATCCCAATCGTCCTTATGGATCGTTCTTGTTTCTGGGACCCACCGGGGTAGGAAAAACGGAACTATGCAAAGCGCTGGCTGGTTTTCTATTTGATTCCGAGGACCATCTCATTCGTGTCGACATGTCTGAATTCATGGAAAAACATTCTGTCGCACGATTGATTGGCGCTCCACCGGGCTATGTCGGCTATGAAGAAGGCGGTTACTTAACCGAGCTCGTGCGCAGAAAACCTTATGCGGTTATTTTGCTGGATGAGGTTGAGAAAGCGCACCCGGATGTATTTAATGTTTTGCTGCAAGTTCTGGACGACGGACGAATGACGGATGGTCAGGGACGCACTGTCGATTTCAAAAATACAGTGATCGTCATGACATCCAATTTGGGATCCCAGATGATTCAGGAAATGTCAGGAAATGAGTATCAGGCGATCAAACAGGCCGTCATGAATGAAGTGAAAACATACTTTCGTCCCGAGTTTATTAATCGCATCGATGAAGTTGTTGTGTTCCATGCATTGGGTGAGAAGCACATCCACTCGATTGCCCGGATACAATTGCATTCCCTTGAAGCGAGACTCGCCAAACTGGAAATACAGTTGATAGTAAGTGAAGCAGCACTCACCGCCCTTTCTCAAGCAGGATTCGACCCGGTATTTGGTGCACGCCCTTTAAAACGAGCCATTCAAACACAAATTGAAAATCCTTTGGCCAAAGAAATTTTGGAAGGGAAATTTGTTGCAAAAGATATCATCCAGGTCGACTACCACGATGGCATGATCAGTTTCAGCAGAAAGTAAAAATAATCTTTCCGTATGTATGTCAACGAATCCTATTCATCATGCATACGGCAAAGACAAAATATGCCGAAGTCCATAGCGAAACTCAATAATCAACATTAGTTTGAGGTAAAATAAGACTTTTTACTGGGTAAATCGTCATGTTCAAAGGTAGCTTGGTTGCTATCGTCACTCCCATGGATGAAGAGGGCGGATTAGATTTGGATCGCTTTCGCTCTCTTTTAGATTTTCATATCAATCAGGGTACTGATGGCGTTGTGGTAGTTGGCACCACGGGTGAATCTCCAACAGTGGATTTTGATGAGCATCATCTGTTAATGCGCACGGCGGTCGATCATGTCGCAGGACGCATACCGGTCATTGCAGGAACCGGCGCAAATTCGACGCGCGAAGCTATTGATCTATCCATTTTTGCCAAGAATTCAGGTGTGGACGCATGTCTATCAGTCGCTCCTTATTATAACAAACCCACCCAAGAAGGGTTATACCAGCACTTTAAAACAATTGCTGAAGCTGTTGATATTCCGCATATTCTATATAATGTCCCTGGAAGAACCGTTGCTGATATTCACAACGATACCGCGCTTCGCTTAGCACAGGTCCCTAATATTGTCGGCATTAAAGATGCAACAGGTGATATTGGGCGAGGCTGCGATCTTTTGCTGCGTGCACCTTCCGAATTTTTCATCTATAGTGGAGATGATATTAGCGCATTGGCATTGTTATTGTTAGGAGGTCACGGTGTTATTTCAGTTACTGCAAATGTGGCCCCTAGAATGATGCATGAAATGTGCATGGCTGCGCTTTCGGGTGAAATAAATACCGCAAGATCGTTAAACAATAAACTTCTGCGCCTACATACAGATTTATTTATCGAAGCCAATCCTATTCCTGTGAAATGGGCCGTTACACAAATGGGTTTAATAAATTCCGGAATCCGTCTGCCACTAACACCATTATCCGCTCACTACCATGAACTTATACGCGAAGCAATGCAACTAGCGGATATCCACGACCTAAAGAGGTAAAACATCAACCATGAAGTGGCGAAAAATAATCTTGCCGTGCCTGATGCTAATGTTTTTGATGGCAAACACAGGTTGCACTATGTTTCCTGAAACCAAGAATATCGATTATAAGTCAGCCGGCAAGGTACCCGCCCTAGATGTACCTCCTGACTTAGTTCAGCCTGATATTGATGAACGCTACTCCATTCCCGAACTGAGCGCACCAGGAAGTACAACGTTTTCCAGTTATAGCAATGAGCGGGGAGGACAACAAAATAGCGGCTCATCGTCTTTATTACCCTCTTCCTTCCAGAATGTGCATATTGAACGTTCAGGAACGCAGCGCTGGTTAGTTATTCCTCAAAAACCTGAAACTGTATGGCCGGTAATTAAAGAATTTTGGCAAGAACTCGGTTTTCTGATCAAAACAGAAGTTCCGGAGGCTGGAATTATGGAAACGGATTGGGCTGAAAATCGAGCCAAGATTCCACAAGATATTGTGCGTTCTTTACTCTCTACAGTTCTCGATAGCATTTATTCCACTGCTGAGCGTGATAAATTTCGTACCCGTCTGGAGCGAAGCGAAACAGGAAATACGGAAGTGTATATCAGTCATCGCGGCATGATCGAAGTCATGGAGGGCGGTCCTCTGAATCGCACCATTTGGCAACCACGCCCAGCAGATCCTGATCTGGAAGCTGAAATGCTCTCTCGTTTAATGATGCGCTTCGGCGTTGAGGAGCAAAAGGCCAAACTGGAATTAGCCACCAGCAAAAATAATACTTCCGTCGAACGCGCTTATATCGACCAAGAAGGAACGACTCTTGTTATTAATGAGGCGTTCGACCGATCCTGGCGACGTGTTGGTTTAGCTCTTGATCGAATCGGCTTTACCGTTGAAGATCGAAATCGTGAAGAAGGCATTTATTTTGTACGTTATGTTAATCCCGATATCGATAGCAAGAAGAAAGGAGACGATAAAGGCATTTTATCAAATATAATGTTCTGGCGCAGCGATGACAAGGATACCGCCAAAGCGGCAAAGTTCCGTATTCAGGTTCATAATACCGGAGCCAATGCATGCAAAGTGACCTTCTTAAATGATGACGGGTCAGCGGTAAATTCAGCTACATCCAGCCGTATCCTGAAGCTATTGCATGAGCAGTTAAAATGACACCCTTGATCGTCCCAAGAAATACGCTCATTTAATGTTTTCCTCTGCCGTATCTACGGCAATTGTTATATCGAGAATTGTCACAGAAATGCATTCAGTGGGATGCTGGAAATCTACCATACCCGGTCCCAGCCTTGAAACCCATCATAAGATTTTAGGTATTATATTTGTACTGAGACTTATAGAAAAAAATAAAATTAGCTGCTATCTTATGCAGACAAAGATAAACTTCTCCATCATTTACATCAAAAACGGAAGGAGCATTTCATGACCAAAGTAATCTCAATTCCAGACATGAGAAACCAGAACCGTCGTCAGGCTATGCCCTTCTTTTGCATCTATCACCTGGGGATTAAAACCGGCAGAAGATTGGGCGAACGTAGAACTCCTGAGAAAGGAAAACCGGAATATGTAGATCGCTATGCAGGGCATTTGATGCTTTGTACGGTTGCTATTTTGTTGTTAGGTGTATTAGATGCTTTTTTTACACTCAATATTCTAGCCAGAGGTGGAGAGGAACTGAATTGGGTTATGGCGCAACTGATTGAAGATAGCACACAAAAATTTATCAGTTTTAAGTTGGCATTGACCTCAATGGCGCTGATGCTGCTGATTATTCACCATAATGTACGGTTGACTGAAAAGGTACGCGTGTGGCATATCAAGTATTTGATTCTTTCTGGTTATACAGTATTGATCGGTTATGAGTTGTATTTACTGAATCTTGCAGGCTTTTACTGATTCATATCGGGGTGAGCGAGAAAAACTAATTCCGATATGATGTAAAGTAACTAGCGACTTTCCTCAAATCATCAAATGCCAATGTACCGGCAGCAAGCTGCAATCGAAGATAAGCCAGCAAATAATTATATCTTGCCTGAGCAAGATCACGCCGCGAGGTATGTAATTGCTGCTGAGCGTCCAAAAGATTTAAATTAATACGGATACCGCCACGAATGCTTTTCTGCGTGGCTTCCACAAGCAACTCTGCTGATTTTACTGCCAGTTCCAAGGATTCAATCCTTTTGACGCTACTGATTAACAGATTGTATTGCTTACGTAATTCTACCAAAACCTTATCAGTCGCCGCATCTAATTCAGCTTCAGCACGCGCATGGTTTGCAACTGCTTGTGTAGTTAGCGCATTTACGCGCCCCCCTGAATATATCGGCATATTAACTTCAATTCCAATCGTTCCGAACTCTGCATCCAAACCCTGTGTAACAAAAGAACCTCTTTTATTCTTTTGTAAGCTGGCAACCAAATCAACGCGAGGTAAATGCCCCGCATGATTTTTCTTAATTTCTTCTTTCCCGGAAACCACATTATGGCGTTGCGTGACCAACTCAGCATTCTGCTCCAGTGCCAAAGATTGCCAAGTATCATAGCCATCCGGAAGCTGTATTGTATGAGAACTGAAAGTATCATCTAGACGGACCAGTTGTGTTATTTTCTGCCCTATCAGGGCTTCCAACTTAAGCTGTGCAATTTCCAACTCATCTTTTGCTTCAATTATTTTCGCTTGTGCTAACGCGTGCTTGGATTGTGTTTCCAAAACATCGGTAGTCGTCCCTTCTCCTTTTTGCAACATGCGTTCATTGACACGTTTCAGTTCTTCAAGGGCTGCAAGCTCTGTTTCAGCAATTCTTACACGGTCTTGTGCGAGTAAAGTTTCGACATAAGCCTCTACAACTCGAACGAGAAGCTGCTGACCATGCCCAAGAAATTTTGCACGGCTGGAATCAGCCCTGGCTTTCCCTTGCTGATAGCCAGCTATTGCTTCAAGATTGAATAAGGGTTGACGTAAGGTTAACGTACTCACTTGCCCATCAAAATTCAGCGGTTGAGTACCCGTACCGGTATCCAACGTACCTGAATTCTTATTTTGGGCATGCGTCACAGTCAAGCTAGGCAAAAGACTGGCACGTCCTATGATTTCTGCCTGCTGTCCCGCTTCATTTTCGTGCAGCGCAGAACGATAGATGGGATCGTGCTGCAATGCTGCCTCATAAGCATCCAAAAGGCTCATAGCATGGGCGAAATTAATTACATTAAAGAAAAGTAAAAAAACAATTATTACGCTCTTAGAATAAAAAGTAATCATCGCAACTACTCTTCACTTAGAGATGAATGCACACGATCAAGAATGGGTTTAAATAAATAATTCATAAGTGAACGCTCACCTGTTTTGATGAATATTTCTACCGGCATGCCCGCTCGTATTTGTTCATCGGTCAATTGTTTCATACCTTCCGGCGTTACCTTAGCTTTAATACTATAAAATGGAAATCCGCTGTGCTCATCTATAAGTCGATCTGCTGATACCTGAGTAACGATACCGGGAATATTGGGTGTTTTCTTTTGATTGAGAGCAGAGAAAATCAAATCGACTGGAAGGTCAACATGAATTTTGTCAATTAAATGCACAGGCACCTGACCTGTAATGATCAGCATATCATCGCTTGGAACGATATCCATTAATTTGAATCCTGGACTGATTACACCCCCTTTTGTAAATACGTTCATACCGACTACAATACCATCGACGGGAGCTTTAACTTCTACGTTTGCCAATTCAAAATCCTGCCCAATCAGGCGATTACTTAAAGCTTCAGCTTCGCGCTGCACATCGGACAGTGCTTGCCTAACTTCTTTTTGATATTCCTGCAAGCGGTGAATGCGACGTTGTTCGAGCTCTGTAATCTGGCGTTGCGTGCGTCCAATATCTCCAATGCCGGAAGAAATGTCTCCTGTAAGTTGCGTATAAGTTCGCTCAAGCTCCAGAACACGATTGTGGGGAACGAAACCATCCATTGCCAGATCACGTAAACTAAAGAGTTGTTCTTCAAGAAATTTGAGCTGCTGTTTTTTACTCGCCATAGATGCCTCTAATCCCCGCAGCTGTAATTTCAGGCCGGCAGTGCTTTCACCAATTGCAGCGATCTCATGCTGTAAAGCAAGCTTACGAGCTGAAAATAACTGATTCTGAATGCTGATATTATTTGTAACACGCGGATCATTCCCGGATCCAAGCAATTCTTTTGGAAAGGTGATTTCATTAGCGCCATCACGTTCGGCCAATAACCTTGCTTCGATTGCACGCGCTGCATAGAGCTGACTACGAGTTATTTCAGCTTGAGCTTTGATTTGAACATCATTCATGCGTACCAGTATCTGCCCCAGCTTTACATGATCGCCTTCTTTAACCAGAATATCATCGATAATACCGCCAGTTTGATGCTGCACTGCCTGAAGGTGACTCGCCACAGTAACTGTACCCATGACAGGCACCCCTTTATCCAAAGGAGCGATAGATGACCACAGAACAAATCCACAGAATCCTGCCAAAACAATCCACCAGCCAAGTTTAGTATAAGTTGTTTCATCTGTTTTGACTTGAGTGGATAGATCAACCATTGGAACACTTTCAACAATTGATTCTTTTTCTTCAGCAACAAGCTTCATCATTATTCCTATTCGTTGATCGAAGTATTCTCAATATGTGATTGAACGGAGTGACACCTTTCGTTTAATTGGTTTTCGTATCATTTGCATCCGCAGTTTGAGAGCCTTGGCTGGCAGTCTGATTTTCAGCTTTCTTTTGTGCCAGTAATGCCTGTTGAGTTTGCTGTTGTTTTGTCAAAGTCTCGATCACCTCTTTGGTAGGGCCAAACATTTTTACCATACCATCCTGCAATAATAATAGCTTGCTGGTCGCACCAAGAATACTGGTTCGGTGTGTAATCAAGACAATAGTTTTCCCACGTTTACGCAAATCAATGAGGGCAGCCAGGAGCGCTTGCTCACCTACATCATCCAGATTTGAATTTGGCTCATCCAGAACGATCAATGAGGGATCATCGTACATTGCACGCGCTAAGCCAATGCGTTGCTTTTGTCCGCCGGAAAGTCCCGCGCCACCACCGCCCAGCACTGTATCGTAACCTTCAGGCATATTTAGAATCATCTCATGAACACCGGCTCGTTTAGACGCGAGAATAACCTTCTCTGCGTGAATCTCGCCAAAACGCGCAATATTTTCTGAGACGGTGCCTGCAAATAGCTCAACATCTTGAGGTAAATACCCGATGTACGGACCCAACTCATCTTTATTCCAAAGATAAACATCCGCACCATCCAATCTTACTTTTCCCGAAGCAGCCGGCCATACGCCGACCAATAATCGGGCCAATGTGGATTTCCCGGATCCACTGGGGCCAATAATTCCGAGAACCTCGCCGGCATTCAACGAGAATGAAAGCCCTTTAATAACAGGAATTTTACCACCAGGTGGAGCTGCAGTAACACTTTCGACGTTAATGATACCTGCTGGTTTCGGCAATGCCATCCCCGCTTCACGCGCCGGATTATGTTCAAGTAATTGAGTAAGTCGCTCATAAGCACTGCGTGTACTTCCTATTTGCTTCCACACGCTGATTAATAACTGAACCGGTGCGATGGCTCGACCTAATAGTATCGAGCCTGCAATCATCATTCCGGGAGTAATGCTATTCTCTAAAACCAATAGTGCGCCTAACCCCAACATCAGCGACTGCAATGCAACCGTGAAAGATTTAGATAGTGCAGTCATAACACCTGCCTTTTCACTGGCTTCAGCCTGCAAATTAAGAAAACGACTGTGTAATTTATACCAACGGGATTGTATATTGGGCAACATACCCATAGCTTCGATTACTTCAGCATTACGTAAATTATTTGATGCCACATTGGTAGACGCTACAGCCATTGAATTGGCCTCGGCCAAAGGCTTGTGTGATATTTTTTCATTAATGTAAGCAAGCGCAATTAATATAGCCGTGCCGCATAATGCAAAAATGCCCAAGCCGGGATGGAACATGAATATCACGAACAAATAAATCGGAAACCACGGCGCATCAAAAAAAGCGAATAAGGCATTGCCAGTTAGAAATTGCCGTAAATTCGTTAAATCTTTCAAAGCTTGCCCAGCATTGCTATCACCCTGCCTCAAGCTTTCTTCAAAAGCGGCAGTATAGACACGTTTATTCAACTTCATATCGAGCTGCGCACCGACCCGGATTAATACAAAACTGCGTATATATTCTAATGCTCCCATAAAAATATAAGCACCTAGCATAATCAATGTTAGCATCAGCAAAGTTGTTTCGTTGCGACTGGTAAGGACACTGTCATAAAGCTGCAACATATAAATGGCCGGCATAAGCATGAGCATGTTAATGACTGCACTGAAAACCCCAATGTTTCTGAAAGCTTTCTTAAAACTTACCAGTACTTGTGCAACCTCATTTTGAGGAGCTCGAAATTTGAATTTCATCTATTATAGCGCCATGATTTAATGTTACCCGATTACAAATATGCAATTTGTTGAATTAATTATAATTGTTGATGATCATTTTTGACCAGGCAAATCTTTTTCAGTCAACTCAAATACTCTAGGAAAAAAATTCAGATCCCGTTGTAAATCTGAGCAATCAAAATTTAGATTCTGATTCATTCGTTCGGCCATCGCTGACGTCCAATCACGATAACGGGGTAGCCATCGAATCACCCATGTAACACTCTGAAAAAACCACAGCGGTATCGTCAATATGCGCTGCGGTTGATGCAATACCGCAAAAATCCGATTAACCATTGCACGGTACGTTAAAGTCTCCCCTCCTCCCAAATTGTAAGAACGATTTGCTAAACTTAAAGTGGTAAGTGCCTTAAAACATGCAGTCGCGACATCTTCTGCATGAATCGGCTGCCGCAAACCCTGAGCTGATCCTAATAGCGGAAAGAATCGAAACCGACGAATAAAATGCATCATTTCAGTAATATTTTTATCTCGTCCATACCCATAAATCATTGTTGGCCGCAGAAATATCCATTCTATTTTATGCGTAGTCATCCATGTTTGCACCCTCTCTTCACTTTTGATCAGCCGCATTGCAATTTCTCGCTCTTTGGAATCTGTAGATGAGTTTTTAGTGAAACGACTGGTCGAGGATAATACAACAATCCGACGAGCATCATAGGTTAATAAGAGATCAAAATGTTCTGGTAATATCCAGATGGGAGCAACGCACACCCAAAAAGGAATAGTTTTGTTTTCTGTGGGATCGCTAAAACAACCATTCCTCTCGAACTGCCGCCAAATGATGTGTGGATGATTTTCTGTAAATAAACGACGTGAAAAGGCGGTAATCCGATAATCGTTATGCACTAATTGGCGTAGTAAACATTGGCCAACTAAGCTGGTTGCACCCAGCAATCCGACACGCTGTTCATTCATATTTTTATTTTTATTAATCTGTAACAGTATTGTGCAGAAAGAAACATCACGACAACTCCAAAGCGAGACCATACTGCCAGCGAAACTAATCTCATCAGCATCTTAGGATATTGTTGCTGAAAAAATTTCCGATAAAAGCGTAACATTCCTTTATGCTTGTGCCATGTGACAAAGAAAGGCCGGGAGCGGCTGCAGGCTCCTTGATAATGAACCACCGGAGCATCCGGTATGAAAACAATTTTCCATTTCTTTTGTTTGAATCGCATACAAAGATCTAAATCTTCGCAGTGTAAAAAATAATTTTCATCCCACAGACCTACATCATCGATGGCTTCACGCTTTACCAGCATCAATGCACCGGAAATTGCTTCGACTTCAATGGGTCCATGGGGTAATGGTTTGTTATTAAGGTGAAAATCAAGAAACAAATAGGGCCAGAATTTCTCCAGGCGATACAATCCGAAAGCACGCACAAAAGCACGCCAGGGAGTCGGTATGGCTCTCCGCCCCCCGCCTTGTTCGGACCCATCAGGATTAACCAGAAAACCACCGACCATACCAATATGAGTATCTGATTCTATTACCTGAACCATGCGCTGCATTGAATTTTCCTGCAAGATACAATCAGGATTTAGGAAAAGAATAAGTGACTGAGTGGACAATTTAAAACCGGCATTGCAACCTGCAGCGAATCCTACATTATCATGCAGACGAACAATGTGCAGTTTTTCTGATGAAAGCTTATTTTCCAATTCTGTTAAGCTCATATCAGAAGAAGCATTATCAACCACAACAACTTGCCGAACTTGCTGCAATACTGCATGAACACAACTTGCCAAAAGCGGACCGCTATTATAATTGACGATGACTGCTGTTACCGGTTTGTTGCAGGTGAAATTCAATTAACTTTAACTCCAGTTGCCCTAAGTTTCATAATTAAAAAATGCCCTAAGATTCCTGACCGGGCAATTGACCTGAAAACATTTTTCAATATACGAATATGCGGAGACTACATGTCATTTTACCGTCTTCAGCTTGCCACCGACAGTAAAAAACACCTGCACTCCTAACACCTCATGCACCCTAGCACACATTTTGTCTTGGCACTAACCATTATTTGGAAGCAATACTCAATGTCCAGACTAGGTAATTCTGTTTCCCGGAATCCTAAGATACGCTGCGGTGAATTAGCACGTCCCTTGAAGAAATGAAGACAGCTTTATCGAACTCATTATAGGGAATTGTTCCTTAGAAAAAGATCAATAAAACCTGATAGCACAAGCTAGGTAGGCTTAATAACCGACGTTCCAAACATAATGATAATTACCCCAGTCAAACAAATGCCTACACCAATCAGTGATGGCGGGATGAGCTGCATCTATCTCTCACAATCAACATCCAGCGCCACACAAATATAGACACCGCCAATTTGCAGCATAAATACGTCCTGCAGTCAAAAGATGAAGCGCGAGCAAACAAACAATGCTAAGCTGATAACTGCTAGGAAAAGCGGCCAAAGAAAGGCTTACCTTCTTTCAAGCAAAGATAGGCAATAACAACCGATAATCTCCTCCAAAGCGCTCACACCGAATAAACTCATTGTTTTTATGATTTCCATTACTGCAATTTCAGCAAAGGCAATTATTTCTAAGCCATAATTAGCAGAAAAGACTGTAACTTGATCTCAAAAATCTTACTATGGATCAAGAGATCGTTATTAGTGTAAAACAATACTGTATTTATGTAGTGAACAAGCCAAGGTTTAAAAGCTTATTGTTAAAAGCGCCTTGGAAATACTTGTAATTACATTGACAGTAGCCATTGAAACAAAGATTACTGAAAAAATATCTGAGTAGGCTATCCACTGCAGCCCGATCCGATCGATTATTCAGAGCACGCGGGTAATTCTGTACGCTCTAAAAATGAACCGGTGAATTTTAACGTTCAAATTACTGAAGGACTTTATTGATAGAGAATCCTGACCGCCGAAAATGCTTTCTGGCATACATAAAAAGGCCAAATCGGTTATTTATACCTAATTTCTTGAAAATTGCGGATAAGTGATTCCGTAATGTATATTCACTCATTTGTAAGTACGCTGCAATCTGTTTATTTTGCTCGCTACCACTGGCTTGAGAAAACACTTTAAGAATTTCGCATTCCTTACGTGTAAGCGCGCTGATCTTTCTGGTATTAATAGAAGGAGAGGCGGTCTTTCTCATATGGAAGTTTTGTAGAAAGGTACGGCTGGCCGTTTCCCGATCAAGCCACAATTCTCCGTCATGAACCTTCTCAATCACCTTAAGTATCGTTTGAATGGATTCCTTTTGATATACAACCCCACGGGCACCTGAAAGTACTGCTTGGTCAATTACTTCCTGATCGCGTATCCTGCAAAAAATTACGATCTTTGTATCACCGTTATTAGCAAACTCAGAAATATAATTTACACAATTAATATCACCCAAATAGATATTGAGTATCAAAACATCTGGCTGTTTTTCCAAAATCAACCGTTTGGCAAGAAAAATATTTTCTGCTGACCCAACAACCTCCATTCTTGGTTTTTGGCCATTGATCAGCTTCTCTAATCCCCAAAGCACTATTTGCTGATCATCAACCAACAACACCCGGATGGGGTTTAGAGAAGATTGTTTTGCCAATCTTAAAGATCTATCGATCTCAGCATCATGTCCATTAAAAGCAGATTCAGCATTTTGGCAGCTCCTTTCATTACTACATTCCCGAGCTCTATTGCCCAAGACTGAAACTAATGTCATGGTGCGCTGCATGATTGACTGAGTGGTATAGCTTGTAAAATATACACAGAGCTTAGAGTTTCCGATTGATAGGTTAAGCGGATGAGTTACACACAGATTGTCATCATCCAGCTCCATATCAGTCAAAATAAGATCCGGTTTATCAATTTTTACTCTGAATAAAGCTGCTTTATTTGAATTGTAAATGCCGGTAATTTCGTATTCCCATCCTTTAACTATATATTCCAGATTCCCGCCAGAAATATAATCGTGAATTAGGATTAAAACCCGCGGCACTTCTAATTGGTTATGAGAAATTCTCTCCAATGCCGATTCTGTTTTTTTATTCATTGATCTTTGCCTTTAAAGAGTTTTATGACACTACAACTTTTTATTTGCAATAAAGACAAACTCGCGTATATAAACGACCAAGCAAAATGCCTTTAATAGTTAATACACACATGCTCCATAAGAGGAGAAAAAGTAGCCAGCATCTAGCATGTTAATTCCCCATGTCAGCACAAAAGTTTTAGTGATAAACAAATAAACTGATTTTCAACTTATCTTTTCTTAAAATTTTTACTACGTATCAACAGCCCAGAAGGCATTGAGAGGGATAAAAATGCCTAAGGGCTGTTTTCTTACTTGATGTGTCAGAGAACATAAATCCCGGTTACACTGAGCAAATCTATGTGTAACCATTTCCCACACACAAATGAACTATACGTGGGAAAAAATCCCATGTCAATAATTCTGTAATATTTTTCTGATAAATCTATATGAATGAATGATAACCTCATGTAACACAATAACTTTATGATCCACTTTTGAAGATGCTACTTAGGGTATAAATCCAACATTCTATAAGGCTAATTATTTTTGCAATTAGTCGAGTATATTATGCTGTCTTAAAGCCACTAAAAGGATTAGTAATATGACTGAGAATGCAATCTCGTGTGAGCAGCATGATTTCGTGGAAGTTGCTTGTATGTATCGTTATCGGCTCAGGCTCGTTTTAAAAAACCGGCTAATAATCGAAGGTATAGCAATTGATATAGTCAATTCTCCAGAAAAACAGGAATGTCTTGTTATTGATAATGACTCAAGAGTACAAATCGAGTTAACACAGCTCGTCAGCATGGAAGTACTGACCCCTAACGCTAAGTTTCGTGAAGTTATCTTCGAGTAGAATATTGCAAAAGAACTTTTATTTCCGTATTTCCAATACCCCCACTTATCGAAAAAAACTATCTTTGCCATTATGTCAATCGTTTCAGAACGCTTAATTATCTGGCATGGTCAACATGGCCGTCATCATTTACCGTGGCAAAAAAGTCGTGATCCTTATGCAATCTGGCTATCAGAAATTATGTTACAACAAACCCAGGTCAATACAGTCATTCCCTATTATGTGCGATTCATGCAGGAATTCCCGACAATTGATAGCCTCGCGCAAGCTTCGCTTGACACTGTACTAAGTCTTTGGAGTGGTCTTGGCTATTATTCGCGCGCACGTAATCTACACATAACAGCCCGCAAAGTAATGCACTACTATCAAGGACAATTTCCTTGCACACGGGAGACTATTCAAAACTTACCGGGAATTGGACGCTCAACAGCAGCCGCAATAGCAGTTTTTTCCTTTGGTCAGCGAGAAGCAATTTTGGATGGCAATGTTAAACGAATCTTTGCACGTTATTATGGAATTTCCGGTTATCCGGGAGAAAACAAGACACAGAATTTGCTATGGAAAAAAGCCGAAGAATCATTACCCGTTCATTATCATAATGGCAAGATCGAAACCTATACTCAAGCGTTGATGGATTTAGGCGCTACCGTTTGTACTCGGCAAGCTCCACTGTGTAAAATTTGCCCGCTGCAATCGAAATGTGTGGCATTAAAAGAAAACCGCGTGAATCAGCTCCCCGCCGCAAAACCTCGCAGGCCATTCCCGCAGAAAGAAACCATTTTTCTGCTGTTGATGCAAGGACAGAGTATACTGCTGGAACAAAGACCATCTTCAGGTATCTGGGGAGGATTATGGTGTCCACCTGAAATTGGTGTCGGAATAGATGTTATCAGTCATTGTCAGTACAATTTAAATATTGAAGTAAAAGCACCGATTAAGTTGCCAACACTAAGCCATCAATTCACACACTTTAAATTACGTATACATCCGCAATTACTACAAGTAATCTCCTCAGAATCGCTGATCACACTGCCCAAATTTATTTGGACCAAACCATCGAATGCGCTTGCAAAAGGTATTCCGGCACCTGTCAGAAAGTTAATTAAACAAACTTTCTTGTCTGATCACACTTCGCTTAGGATTTAAATTAGAAACTGTGGAAAACTTATCTGAATGGAAAAAACATCAACGCAAACGATTGATCTCTGCTCGTGAAAATATTCCAGAAAAAACGCATTGGGAATGGAGTCAGGCAATTTCAGGTAATCTTATACAAAAATTGCCCAATCCGCAGCAAATGATTATCGGTATATATTGTCCATTCCGCGGTGAATACGATCCGCGATCCATAGCCCGATATCTTATCCAGAATGGCGCTACGCTTGCATTACCGGAAATCATCGGCAAAGATATCCCCTTATGCTTCCGCGAATGGTCCATAGATACACCGATGAAAAATGGTGCTTACGATATTCCGATCCCAGTTGACACCCAAATTGTCCGGCTGGATGCAGTGATAATCCCCATGGTGGGGTTTGATCAGCGAGGCTATCGGTTAGGTTATGGCAGTGGTTTTTTCGACCGCACACTGGCTAGTTATCAGCGACAGCCACTCAGCCTTGGTGTGGCTTTTGAAATGCAACGATTAGAAGATACTTACCCACAAGCGCATGATATCGCGATGCATTATGTAATTACAGAGGCAGGGAACTTTCAAACCAAGAATTATTGACTACTCAATGCCGCAGAATGTTAATCGATAGTCCTGTAAAGTAACGGAAGTTTTATCTTTCTGCTCCCCAACGGGCCATCAAAGTATGATCGACTCCCAAATGATCGAGAATTCGGGCAACAACAAAATCCACCATATCCTGTATCGTTTCGGGGCGATGATAAAAACCGGGATTAGGCGGCAGAATTACTGTACCTGCCCGTGCCAATTTGAGCATATTTTCCAGATGAATTACAGAAAACGGCATCTCCCTGGGGACGATGATAAGTAACCGATTTTCCTTTAATGCAACATCAGCTGCACGCTCAATCAAATTCTGACTCATACCTGCAGCTATGGCAGCCAAAGTTCCCATGGTACACGGACAAATAACCATTGCATCAGCCGGATTGGACCCCGAAGCAATGGGTGCAAACCATTCTTCACGTCCAAAAACGCGCAACTGCCCATCACGAGCATGGAATTGACGAATAAAAAGAGCCTCTGCTTCTTTGGCATTGGCAGGCAGCGTAAAATTCATCTCCTGTTGCGCAACAATCTGTGCCACTTTTGAGTACAGCAGATTAACCTGCTTATCCTTTTGCAACAACATCTCGAGCAAACGAATCCCGTAAGGCATCCCAGATGCCCCGGTCAATGCCAAGGTAATCGTGTGAGGATTTTTCATCGAAATTTACACGGATTTGAGAAACTAGATCAGCTACAAGAAACCAAAGAAAAAAGCACCTTAATGCGAATCCTTATTCTCTAATTGATGATTCATTTCCCGTTCATGACGTTCGATAAACTCTTTCGTACCATCTATTCCACGTAATTGCAAGACATAATTTCGTACTGCTGCTTCCACCAGAACAGCCAAATTACGACCCGCTGCCACCGGAATAATTACCTTCGGAATATCAACATTCATAATTTTTTCAGTAAGATCACTAATCGGCAGTCGCTCCAATAAACCAGAGCCGGCTCCACCGCTATTTTGCAAATGCACAATCAGTTTCATATTCTTCCGGCGCCGCACTGCAGTTTCGCCGAAAATTGTACGGATATTCAGCATGCCTAATCCGCGCACTTCCAAGTAATCCCTCAACATTGGAGGACAGATGCCTTCCAATGTTTCCGGGGCAATGCGTCGTAATTCGACAACATCATCCGCTACCAAACCGTGGCCACGACTAATCAACTCCAGAGCCAATTCACTTTTACCGACACCACTTTCCCCTGTTATCAGCACCCCCACGCCCAGTACATCTAAAAACACCCCGTGCAAACTACAGGATGGCGCCAACACGCTACTCAGATAAGTGCGTATTAACCAGATTACTTCCAAGCCAGGAAAAGGGGAATGAAGCAGCGGAATATTAAATGTACTGGCCATATTGAAAATGGGTGCAGGCACTTCAGCATTATCCGCGACAATAATACAAGCCACGTTACTCTGCTGAATAAGTTGATTAATCTTTTTCTCCAGAGAAGCGGCTTCCAGTTTTTTTAAATAGTGAATCTCATCAATGCTAATCACCTGAATCCAATCGGGATGAATAAAATTCAAATGGCCAATCATACCCTGACCTGATTGCGCAATCTTCTCATCGCTCAATTCAATAACGCCGCCATTTTGCCCTGCGATCCAAGTCAGATTAAGCTTTTCTTTCTTATCGTCAAAGAGTTGGGCAATACTAATTCGCGACATTCGGCTTCCAATCAACAATAAGTTTATGAATTGCTGCAGCGTCTTTGCACTGTAAGACACTTTCACGAAATGACTTATCACTGAACATTTGTGCCAGCTCGCTTAAAATCTGCAAATGCTTGTCAGTCGCTTTCTCCGGAACCAGTAAAATACATGCAATATTAACTGGTTGACCATCAGGTGCATCAAATGGCACCCCTTCTTTCATCGTCACCAGAGCCGCTACCGCTTCACGCAATCCCTTTATACGCCCATGCGGAATAGCTACACCTTGTCCCAAGCCCGTTGAACCAAGTTTCTCGCGGGCAAACAAACTATCAAAAACCTGGCTGCGAGCAATCTGATTGGTATTCTCAAACAATAATCCAGCTTGCTCAAAAACACGTTTCTTACTAGTAACATCTAAATCGACAATAACATTTGAAACAGATAACAGTTGTGAAATTTGATTCATAGGGAATAAAGTCATTTCATTCAAACGGCAGCACAAAATGCAAGATTTGAACGCAATTAATAGTGTTCACGAAAAATACATTAATTCTATCTGGAAAAATTGGATACCCGAATCAGCTCGAATTATCCAAAATCTTGATCTTTCAATGAACCATGATTTCGGCGTTCAAGATTCTTTTCCTTGTGTTTGAGTATTTGCCGGTCCAATTTATCCACCAAACTGTCTATAGAGGCATACATATCCTCACTGTCGGTTTCAACAAAAATATCTTTACCGCGCACATGTACATTTGCTTCAGCTTTTTGTTTAAGCTTTTCAACCGATAGAATGACGCTGACATCGATCACATGATCAAAATGACGCGTAACCTTGCTGATTTTTGAGGTCACATAATCTCGCATTGCATCAGTAATTTCTACGTGGTTACCTGTAAGTTTAAGGTTCATATTTTTCCTTTATTCGAATTAAATTGATTTGCGAAGATTGGCTGCAGGAATCTGTAACGATTCCCGGTACTTCGCAATGGTACGACGTGCAACAACGATTCCTTGTTGTTCAAGAATAGTTGAAATTTTATTATCGCTGAGTGGTTTTTTTGAATTCTCTTCCTGTATCAACTGCTTGATTAATGCACGGATGGCCGTAGCTGAACAAGCTCCGCCCGAATCTGTAGAAACATGGCTTCCAAAAAAATATTTAAGCTCAAAAATACCACGCGGAGTATACATAAATTTTTGTGTCGTCACCCGGGATACTGTTGATTCATGCAGATTTAATATTTCTGCAATTTCCCTTAGTACAAGCGGACGCATCGCAACTTCTCCGTGCTCAAAAAACTGCTGCTGACGTTCTACAATTACACCAGCGACTTTAAGGATAGTGCTTGAACGTTGCTGAACATTTTTAATCAGCCATTTCGCTTCATTTAACTGACTTATGAGACCACGTGCAGAATGATGCTCTTGTTTCAATATATTAGCATACAGATGATTAATATTGAGACGTGGGATTGCACTCATATTAAGATTGGCCAACCAAACTCCATTTCTTTTTACCACTGTGATATCAGGAATAATGTAGCGTTCACTCTGAGAATTAAACTGAATACCAGGCTTAGGATTTAAATTGATAATCAGTTTCCGGATAGCTTTTAGGGTTTGATCATCACACCCCAATAACTTTCTGACTTGCACAAAATCATGTGACGCCAGAATCCCTAAATATTCTTGTACAACTTTTATAGCCTGGGTACGGTAGGTCACTTCACCTGGTAATGCTTGCAGCTGCAATACTAAGCATTCCCTTAGATCACGCGCACCCACCCCGGGTGGATCATATTGCTGCAAGTGCATGAGCGCACACTCCAGATCCTGCAAATCAATCCCCAATTCTGCGGGTAGCAAATCCACCAGTTCGCCCAAGTCTTGCAATAAATAACCATCGTCATTCAAGCTGTCAATCAACAACCCGACAATTTTTCTTTCATGTTCGGAGATTGGACTTAAGGACGCTTGAAAATTCAAATGTTCACGTAAACTTAGTGGTTTATCAGGAACCTGCAGTGATTCCCTATCGTCATCCTCAAAGGTATTATGAAGAGAAATATTTTCTTGCAACCATTCAGAATCCGATTCGGAATTTTCTTCCGATATGATGTCGACATCAGATTCGCTCCCTTCGATTGAAGCGCTCTCAGAATCCACGGAATGGGGAGATTCTACAGATTCAGATGAATTATTCGCCTCAGATGAACTCCAATCATCGCGCAATTCCAACAACGGATTTTCCTGCACAATACGCTCGATCTCTTGATTCAACTCAAGTGTTGATAACTGCAACAGTCGGATGGATTGCTGTAACTGAGGAGTTAGCTTCAGTTGCTGAGTCAGCTTGAGTTGGAGTGTTGGCTTCATAATCCCGAAAAAACAACTGTTACTAATTGATGCAACATCAATCCCTTCTTTTTCTTATAATCGGAAATGCTCTCCCAAATAAACTTCTCTGACCTTTTCATTATCTATGATTTCTTCCGATCGACCTTTTGCCAGCACATGCCCTTCACTAATGATATAAGCCCGATCGCAAATCCCTAATGTTTCTCGGACATTATGATCGGTAATCAGCACACCGATTTTTCTCTCCTTAAGAAAGGCTATCACTTTCTGGATATCCAGAACCGCAATGGGATCAACCCCCGCAAAAGGCTCATCGAGCAAAATAAAACGAGGTTGCGATGCCAAAGCACGAGCTATCTCAACCCGGCGACGCTCACCTCCCGATAAACTAATAGCAGGATTATTACGCAGATGACTGATATGCAAATCGTGTAATAAGTCATCTAAATGCCGTTGTTTTGCATCTTCATCCAGGCTTTGCAACTCTAATACAGCAAGAATATTCTCTTCAACCGTCAAGCGCCGGAAAATAGATGCCTCCTGTGGCAAATAACTTAATCCAAGCTTTGCCCGCTGATGAATCTGCAACAGGCTTAAATCCTGATCATCCAAATAGATTCCACCGCCATCAAGAGGCAATAGGCCAACAATCATATAAAAACAGGTTGTTTTTCCAGCACCATTAGGCCCCAGTAATCCAATCACCTCACCGCTACTGAGTGAAAAGGAAACATCCTCTACAACCGTACGCGACTTATATCGTTTCTTTAAATTATTTGCCTTTAACTCACTCATATCATGCAATTACATCCATTGCTAACTGGACAGCTCATTAAATTACTCAGGTTTATTTTTTGGTTGAATGGTTATCCGCACCCGTTTATCCGGCCCAGTTTCAACCCCTCGTTCTTTACTGCCAATCACCTGAAAAAACTCGTTATTCATGTTATAGGAAATATAATCGCCCAGCACTTCATCTTCACCGCGTATTAGCCGCGCTTGACGAAATAGTTCAATTTTCTCTGTTTTACTATCGTATTCAGCCCGCTCACTCCAACCCTCTACATATTCATTCATCCGATCGCGTTTCTGACGGAAGCTGACAAGATTCCCTGTGGCGGTTGCATGTCGAAATCCTTGCGAATCTTCTTTCATAATTACTTTATCGGCATTAATACGTAATGTTCCCTGCGTCAGGATTACATTTCCGGTAAAAATACTGATCCGTGTCCCCTCTTTACGATTCACATCTTCTATAGTTGCGCGATCCGCTTCCAAATGAATGGGCTTCTCACGGTCAGCTCGTTCAGCCCAAGCAGCAGAAACAGAGCATACACTCCAGAAAAACACAATTATCAGTTGCTTCATAATTTGATCAATTAGTTATTAACAGCACTTACTTTCGACAGCAGTTGTATCTTTCCAATGCGATTGTTGAACTCCAAACCAGTCGCATGAATTACAGTATTCAACTTTGTAATAGTCACCGCCCGATCTGTTTTTACCAAATTTTCATCCGGAATGAGGTATAAAAAATCAGTACTCAACGTTATTTTATTTTTGTCATCATCAACACCTCTCATTGCTGATACATTTCCTGTTAAATAAATATCTGCCCCTTTATTTTTTATTTCAGCGTGATCAGCATGCAAACGCATAAGAGGGTTTCCCGGATCAATACTAATAAAATTTGTTTGCTCCAATTGAGTAACTTTTTCCTCCAGATAATGACGCAGTTTTTGCGCTGAAAATTCACGTTGAATGCCTTGATTATGATCCACTCGAATACCAGACAAATCTTCTACAATATAGTCTGGATTAAAATAAGTATTATCATTTTTATTTTTCTCAGGCGGTCTGGTTAATACATCCAACCAAAATGTCAGCAAAATCAGGATAACGAAAAAAATTAAGGGTGAGCTAAAATAGGGATGCTTACTCATTCAAAATTACTCGCGCTTAGTTCCACACTTCCGGATTTGGATTATCTCTATTATTAATTTTAATAACATACTCTTGCAGGATTATATCAGAACGCCAATTCTCGTTTAATGTATTGACTCTAGAAACTTTTACGCTAGAAGCCCTCTAATTTGATCGATGGATTCATATATTCAAATAGAATGCTGTACATTATTTAATAAATCTTTAGGAAAATACCCCATGACAATGCCCAAAAAAGTATTTGAATTTGAGCAATATGATCAATTACAGGATGAAATATGTGCACAGCGCATTATCGCAGCCAAAAAGAATCTGGGTCAGCGTGCCGTGATCCTGGCTCACCATTATCAGCGTGCGGATGTATACCGGCATGCGGATCTGACGGGCGACTCCTTAAAACTTTCTTTTCTGGCCGCTCAGACCGATGCTGATTATCTAGTATTTTGCGGAGTTCATTTTATGGCTGAAGTTGCAGATATACTGTCTAGCCCAGAGCAAATCGCAATTTTACCCGACTTGGCGGCCGGCTGCTCAATGGCAGATATGGCCAATCTCTCGAATGTCGAGCGGGCATGGCGGGAAATCTCGGAAATCATGAATCCTGATGAAACGATTACCCCCGTCACCTATATCAATTCTTCCGCCGATCTAAAAGCCTTTTGCGGTGAACACAATGGTATCGTTTGCACATCCAGCAACGCCAGTAAAGTATTGCAATGGTCTTTCAAACAGCGAGAAAAGGTGCTGTTCTTTCCTGATCAGCATCTGGGTCGCTGGAGTGGACACCAGCTAGGCATTCCGTTAGAAGAAATGTTCGTGTGGAATTTTGATGAACCTATGGGGGGATTAACACCAGAACAAATTAATAAAGCAAAGATTTTTTTGTGGAAGGGCCATTGTTCCGTTCATCAGATGTTTCAACCACAGCATATTATCCGTTTTCGTAATCAATACCCCGACGGCATTGTCATTTCGCATCCGGAATGTAATTATGAAGTTTGCAAAGCTTCGGATTATGTCGGCTCAACCGAGTATATTATTAAAACCATCGCTGCAGCAAAAAGTGGAACGCGCTGGCTGGTTGGTACCGAATTAAATCTGGTCAGCCGGATTACAGAAGAATTCAAATCCCAAGGTAAAATCGTTCAATTTATGTCACCCATGGTGTGTATGTGCTCAACCATGGCGCGTATTGATCCGCAACATCTGGCCTGGACGTTGGAGAATCTGGTCAATGGCAATATCGTGAATCAAATCAAAGTACCTTTGGAAGAAGCAAAGCAAGCAAGATTAGCATTGGATAGAATGTTGAAGATTTCATAATCGAACGTCCCATTTTCGGCACTATAAAACTGGAGACCTGATGGTTGCATCCACAATGAAGCTTATTCATCAATGAAAGATATTGATTTTGTTGAAGGCAACCTTATTACTCTTGTGCATAATGGTGAGGAATATTTTCCTGAACTAGAAGCCGCAATAGAAAAGGCGCAATTTGAAATACATATTGAAACATATATTTTGGAATACGATACCGTTGGCAAAAAGATCATCGCCGCCTTAAAATACGCGGCACAACGTGGCGTATCCGTGCATCTGTTATTCGATGGATTTGGCTCACAAAATTTCCCCACGGCAGAAATAAGCCTTATGCTGCAAGCCGGTATTAAAGTACTCATATTCCGCCCAGAATTTATATTCTCAATGCCACGTCGTTACCGTCTGCGCCGAATGCACCGCAAATTGACACTTATCGACGCCCAAGTCGCTTATATCGGCGGGATAAACATCATAGATGATCAGGACAATCCCGAGAAACTAACGCCACGCTTCGATTATGCTGTTGTTGTTAAAGGCCCGCTATTGATTCAGATCCATAAGGCTGTGAAGCATTTATGGATGTTAGTCGCATGGGTACACTTCAAAAAACGCTGGATCACTCCCAACACTATAAAACCGGCAAACAATTCTTGCGGAAATCAGAAAGCTGCTTTTGTTATCCGCGATAATTGGCACCATCGCCATGACATTGAACACGCTTATCTGGAAGGCATTAATCAAGCAAAGAATGAAATTATTATTGCCAACGCTTATTTCCTGCCTGGAAAAAAATTCAGTAATGCGTTGAAAAATGCTGCTCAACGAGGTGTCAATGTCGAACTTTTACTGCAAGGTAGAATTGAATACCCTCTGCAACATCATGCCACTCAGGCGTTATATGAGAATCTATTGCAAGCCGGCATAAAAATTTATGAATATAATCGCAGCTATTTACACGCCAAAGTAGCCGTTATTGATCAATATTGGTCAACAGTGGGTTCATCCAATATTGATCCATTTAGTTTACTTCTTGCACGCGAGGCCAATGTTTTCATTGCAGATCATCGGTTTGCCAATGAACTGAGAACCAGCCTAAAAACCGCAATTTCACAAGAATCCACCCTAGTCGCATCAACCGACAAAAACTTTTTTTCCAAATGGAATTATGCAATAAATTGGTTATGTTTCTATATCGTACGCTTGTTGCAAGGTATGCTAGGTTATGATCGGCATGACAGTAAACTATAATCCCTTATCAATCACATCGGGTCTCAGTTGTATATAACAAACAAATCACACGGATGAAACCTACACAGTACGCATTCACACAATCCGACTTATCTTCAGTACAACGGGATCAAATTACTGCAGCCGCTCAAATTTTGCGCACTGGGGGTACAGTAGCTTTTCCGACTGAAACTGTATATGGACTTGGCGCCGACGTGACGAATCCAATCGCCATAGACAAGATTTACAAAATAAAGCAACGTCCTGCCCATCATCCGCTAATCGTTCATATTGGCAATATTTCCCATCTGCACTATTGGACAAAAGCTATACCGGACTCAGCATGGAAATTAGCTCATCACTTCTGGCCCGGACCTTTAACATTAATTCTACCACGCAGCAATCGGATTCCTGATAATGTGACTGGCGGGCAAGACACCGTTGGGATCAGATTCCCAGCGCATTCCGTAGCATTGACTCTACTACATGCTTTAGGACCGGAAAAGGCCTTGGCTGCACCATCTGCTAACCGGTTCGGACGCATCAGTCCAACCTTGGCAGCGCATGTGCATCACGAATTAGGCAGCACTGTTGATATGATTCTCGATGGCGGAGCCTGTGATGTAGGCTTGGAAAGCACTATTGTCAGTTTTCACGATGAAATACCGCAAATACTGCGGCCAGGCAGTATTACGTTATCAGAACTTGAAGCAGCCTTAAATAGCCCCGTTATTCTTGCACATCATATCAATAATCAGTTAATCCGGACTTCTGGATCATTACCGGCGCATTATGCCCCCACAACACCATTAAAGGTGTATTCGAATACACAAATATGGCAGCATGCTTTTATACTGGCTGAAAAAAATTTGCGCGTCCTGGTCATCACTTGGTCGAATATTGATAAACCAAAATTCTCAAATCGACTTATCGAGCAATTCTCCATGCCTGAAGACCCGGTCGCTTATGGTCAACAACTTTATGCTAAATTACGCCAGTTTGATCAAGCAGAATTTGATTATATGCTGATAGAATCACCTCCTGATCATCCCAACTGGTTAGCCATAACGGATCGTCTGCAACGTGCCAGTTACCATTTACCTGACAACAACTGAAATTAATCAAGAAAATGAAAAATCAAAAAAAGTTGCAAGCTGTACTGTTTGACGTTGATGGCACGCTTGCCGATACCGAACAAGATGGTCATCGCATTGCTTTCAATGCCGCATTTCAACAATTTAATCTCGATTGGAATTGGGATATTGATCTTTATGGCAAGCTATTAGAAATTACTGGCGGAAAAGAACGAATTCGCTATTTCATGGAAAATTTTGCCCCTACCGAGCTCAACAAAAACGATCTGACGAATTGGATTGCCAGTCTGCACAAAGCTAAAACCAAATACTTTGAATCACTGATGGAGGCTGGCAATATTCCATTGCGCCCCGGTGTTGCACGATTAATTCAAGAATTACGGCAGAAAAAAATAAAATTTGCAATCGCAACCACAACAACTATGGAAAATGTCACTTCTCTGCTTAAATCCACATTAGGCGAAGAATCAATTGACTGGTTTGACGTGATTGGCGCCGGCGACATTGTTCCATCGAAAAAACCGGCACCCGATATATATCATTGGGTTCTCAATCAGCTTGATTTGCCCGCACAACAGTGTATCGCAATAGAAGACTCAGAAAATGGGCTGAAATCAGCACGAGCCGCACTTCTCCCGACGCTGATCACTGTAAGCGGCTACACCAACCAACAAAGCTTTGATGGGGCTGTTGCAGTTTTGTCTGATCTGGGTGAACCCTCAAAGCCATTGACTCAAATACAAGGCGTAACAATTATTCAAGGATGGGTAGATTATGAAATACTCAATAATTTAATTAATCATTGAATTGTGATCACTATTACTCAATCTATTTTATATAAATAACGGATTTAATCTTTTTAATCCATATAAAAATATGAATCTTCCATATATTGAAGGATGTTATAAAAAATCTGATCGTATGCCATGAACACTCATGGGATTATAGTATAAACATATAGAGTATATGAGATACTTTATTATCAATTAATATTGAGGTAACGTTATGGAATCCAGGCAATCAAGAATCATTATCGTAACCATGATGAGCACATTAACGTTTCTTTTTAGCTCCTCAGAAGTCACCGCCTCAAATGCTAGCCGCCATACAACTGAAGCTATAAAACACGCTGAAACTGCACGCATACACGGTAAATCAGGACACACCAAAACCCTATTAGAATATGCACAGGAAAGTCTTACTCATGCAAAAGCTGCAGAAAATGAATTGACAATATCACATCAACGCATAACGGAGTCTATCCAACATTTGGAACAAGCAATCGCCCTGGCTAATCAGGATGATTCTGAAGCAGCGACAAAGCACATCACACAAGCTCTGGAGCATATGCAACTTCCGATTTCAGAATGAGACTGCAGACAAAGTAAAAGAAATGATGATTTCCAACCATTCGCTGATCTACTCATTCCTTTAATTAGGATTGATTGGGTAAATATTCCAATGGATCAACCGGTTTACCATGTTTACGTATCTCAAAATGCAACTGGGTCATATCGGTATCAGTATTTCCCATTTCCGCAATTTTCTGCCCTTTTGCTACAGCCTCGCCTTCTTTAACGAGTAGTCTGCTATTATGTGCATAGGCACTGAGAAATGTATTGTTATGCTTGATAATGATCAGATTCCCATAACCACGAAGTCCATGCCCACTGTAGACAACTTCACCTGCAGCCGATGCAAATATTGGTTGCCCAGCTTGACCTGATATCTTTACACCCTTCGAATTATTGGAAAAAGAGGATAGTAATTTTCCTGTTGTAGGCCAGATCCATTCAGCAATCGAATGACTCGTTGGTATATCCGATTTTGATGTTTCGGGTTGAGGAGCCGTTTCAATTTTGGTATTTGCCATCACAGGAGGGGCAACTGGGAGGGGTTGCGCTGCAGATGGCGAGGTATGATTTTCCGGATATTGTAATCGCGCCACATTTTGTTCTGAGAAAGGCAATTTAAGGGCCTTTGGGCTCGTTTTTAGTCTACCTGCATTAACGTTATTATTTGCTGCGGAAGTTGCAAAATCGGAAGAATCTACACCAGGTTCGATAGCTGTAGCTATCGGTTGCTGGGGTAATGCAAACAATATAGGCTGTGAATCACTTATCGGTATAGACAAGCTAATTTTTTGCCCTGGCTTGATGGAATTTGGGTCAGTAATCTCATTCCATTCCACCAATTTTTTGTAATCAATATTGTTTTTAAGCGCAATTCCGTATAGGGTATCCCCTTGCTGCACGATATAAAACTGAGGATGATCCAGATTGTTGGACTCGATCGGCCTAGCTGACGCTGCAGAATCGGTTTTCACACGATCAACCACCGGCACAGGCGGTTGTGTCGTGCTGCATCCCAATAAAAAAAGATAGGTAATCAGCAGCAAATAAAAATTACAGGTATATGATTCTGATTTTCTTGTCATAAAAATAAATAACTTAACGATACAATTACAACTATCAGTATTGATCATTGCAACATTTGTCATTTTATGTTCCCCGAGTTACTATTTTTTTACAACCCCTCCGAGCAAGGGGACAAAATTCACCTCTTCAAGAACAGTCTCATTATACCCTTGAGAATTGCGCTCAATAACACACAAATTCTGCTTCTGAGTTCCTTTGGGAAAAATCATTCTGCCACCGACGACTATTTGTTCCAGCAATGAAACAGGAACATGTGTAGTCACCGCTGTCATGATAATACCATCAAACGGTCCGGCCTCTGAAAGTCCAAGTAAGCCATCTGCATGTTTTAAATAAATATTTCTAATTTGTAATTCCTGCAATCGAATTCTAGTTCGCGTTAATAATGGTCCTATGCGTTCTATTGAATAAACTTTCTGCGCAATCTTTGCTAGTACAGCTGTCTGATATCCACAACCAGTCCCAATTTCCAGTACTTTATCTAAGTGTTTATTTACACGTAATAATTCACTCATCCGTGCAACAATCCATGGACTTGATATAGTTTGTCCATAATTTATGGGCAAAGCAACATCTTCATAAGCTCTACTCGCAAGCGCTTCTTCAACAAAAATATGACGAGGAATTGTACTCATCGCTGATAAAACCACTTCATCAACAATCCCTTGTGTACGCAAGCGCTCAATCATGCGCATACGCGTCCGCTGAGAGGTCATACCAATTCCAGAATGACTCACTTTCACCAATCCATACTCACAAAAATTTATATCACCTCAACATACCAGGTGCCTGATTATCAAGCCACCTTGCTATGAGATCCAATTGATCATATCGGGTTAAATCAATCTGCAGTGGAGTTACTGAGACCCGATCATTCTGGGTTGCATAAAAATCTGTACCTTTACCCGCATCCTGTGCAGGACCTGCAGCGCCAACCCAGTACATAACTTCTCCACGAGGGCTTTGTGATTTGATCACTGGTTCAGCTTTATGGCGTCGCCCCAGTCGAGTAACTTCGATCCCCTTAAGTTGGTGATACTCGATATCCGGCACATTAATATTTAACAGAACCGGGCTCTTGATTTCATTTTCTCTGAAGTGACTTACCATATCAGCTGCAACACGTGCAGCCGTCAAGTAGTTTCCACGAGACGCATTAACCAAGGAAACTGCTATTGAAGGGATGCCCAGTAAAAAACCTTCTGTAGCGGCGGCAACAGTACCAGAATAGATTGTGTCGTCACCCATGTTAGCGCCTTGATTTATGCCGGATATAATCATATCCGGCATTACATCAAGCATACCTGTGACTGCCAAATGAACACAATCCGTTGGTGTTCCATTGACATAATAAAAACCATTATGAGATTTCTGCAAGTTGAGCGGGCGATCCAATGTTAATGAATTACTGGATCCACTCCGATCTCTTTCAGGAGCAACTACTATGATTTCTGCCATTTTCGAAAGAAAATCGGCAAGACAAGCAAGGCCGGGCGCAAAATAGCCATCATCATTACTGAGCAATATGCGCATTTTTATAAGCTACTGATTATAAATTTATCGAAAGAAATATGTTCCGGTGCATTAAATATTGCATCAATCATATTTACAAACATACTTAACCACATGGTCGGGGCGAGAGGATTCGAACCTCCGACCACTTGCACCCCATGCAAGTACGCTACCAGGCTGCGCTACGCCCCGAGTGCATAATTATAGCAAACAAAACACTCAAACTTTTGAAGCTATCACTGAAATACTATTTCATGAAAGCAAATGTGACCTTATACTATTAATCTCACACCGGATATAACCTAAATCCATCTTTGGAAAAAACAGATTAATATTGTCTTTATCAGATGTATTTGATTCTGTAATATGTTCCAATTGATTCCGTGCACCGTTGATTGTAAAGCCTTGCACGTACAGTAACTCTCTAATGCGCCGTATCAATAAAATTTCTTGGCGTTGGTAATAACGACGATTTCCACGACGTTTAACTGGTTTTAATTGTAAAAATTCGTGTTCCCAATAGCGCAACACATGCGGTTTGACATCACACAGTATCCCTACCTCCCCAATTGTAAAATAGCGCTTAGCAGGGATTGGCAACAATGTGTTATTTGTTTTTTTACTTTCCATGATAATTTTTCTCGACCAAGGCTTTTAACTTCTGACTAGCATGAAATGTCACTACACGACGTGCAGTAATCGGAATTTCTTCACCTGTTTTTGGGTTTCTACCGGGACGTTGCGGTTTTGAGCGCAGCTGAAAATTGCCAAAACCGGACAATTTAACACCTTCTCCATTTTGTAAGGCAGTACGCACTTCCTCATAGAAAGACTCAACCATGTCTTTCGCTTCACGTTTATTTAGTCCGACATTCTCAAATAATAGATCAGCTAATTCAGCTTTTGTTAATGCCATGCTTCACTCCTTTTAGTTATAATTCTGTGTAATATTAACTTAATACAGAGGCGATTCAGTAATTAGTAGCGCCCTTAGAAATACAGATTAATGCGCTATCAAGATTATTAATCTACGAAGAAAATTCAAGTACGAATCTTAACAAGCATCAATTACGCAATTCGGCGCCAAACTGATTTTTCAATATTGATATTAGACTTGTTACTGTAGATTCTACTTGCTCATCCGTCAGTGTTTTCTCAGTATCTTGCAACAATACACGGAATGCAAGACTTTTTTTGTTACTTTCCATACCGTTACCGCGATAAATATCAAATAATGATATATCCGATATAATTGTTGATTTCACTGCCTGCATACTGGATAGTAATGAATATGCACTAATATCATTATCAACAATAATTGCAATATCTCGTCTTACAGGCGGAAATTTAGAAATTTCCTTAATAAGCGGCAGAGGTCTTGGCTTCAAACTGTGTAAATTAAGCTCAAACAATATCGTATTCTTTTGCAAACTGTATTTCGTCTGCCAACGTGGGTGCAATTCACCAATCCATCCAATAATTCGATCTTCGAAGTAAATTTCTGCCGACTTTCCAGGGTGTAATGCTGGATGAGAAAACCTTTTAAACTCAACTGATTTACCCCGGCACAGAACCTCCACATCGGCTTTAACATCATAGAAATCCACATTTCTTGCTGCTATTCCCCATTGTTCAGATGAAAAATCTCCATAGCTAAGTCCAGAAATTTTTTCTATTTGCTTACAATCACTCACATTCTCGCGTAAAAAACAACAGCCAACTTCAAACAAACGCACCCTAACTTGCTTACGATTTAAATTAAACTGTAAATTGGCAATGAGCCCACCTATCAACGTACTGCGCATTACATTCATCTGATTTGAAATCGGATTCAGCAACGTGATTGGCTTATGATTATCTACTAAATCAGCTTCCCAACCAGCATCTACGAAAGAATAATTAATAACTTCTTGATAATCAAGATTTATTAATGTTTGTTTAATTTCAGCTGTGGTATGTTGTGTTTCAAGTGCCGGTACCATCGCCATACTGGCATACGGATAATAAGTGGGAATGTGATCATAGCCATAAATGCGCGCCAATTCCTCAACAAAATCTTCTTCTATCATTAAATCAAAACGATAAGTGGGCGGTATCACACTAAAACATTTATCTTTTTCAGAGAATTTAAATCCTAATCGCCTAAAATAATTACCGATTTGCTCCCTATTGAGATCAATACCCAATATCCGTTTTATTCGTTCCATACGCACATCAACTGAAGATCGCTGAGGTAATTCATTCTTTATTTCGATTACCGTGCCTGTTTGACCACCACAGATGCTATGAATTAGATATGAAGCACGTTCAAGTGCGTTTCTTGTAGTTGCAAAGTCTACCCCACGTTCAAAACGATAAGCTGAATCTGAACTAAAGCCTAGATGAAACGATTTACCACTGATTACAGTCGGATTAAAGAATGCACTTTCTAAGAAAATATCTGTGGTGCCATACGTCACACCACTCTCCAAACCACCCATGATGCCGGCTAGTGCAAGTGGTTTATGCTCATCCGTTATTAAAAGCATTTCCGGAGTCAAGTCTACTTGATCACCATTCAATAATTGAATTTTCTCATGCGAGAACGCATAACGCACTTGAATGGATCCACCCGTTATCTTAGTCAGATCAAAGGCATGCATGGGCTGACCTATTTCGAGCATCACATAATTCGTAATATCAACGACTGGATTAATTGATCGTATACCACTACGTTCTAATCTCTGCGTCAACCATAGTGGCGTTGACACATTGAGATTAATATTCCGCAATAATCGGCCACAATATAGCGGACATGCATCGGGAGCAGTCACATAAACATTTAGCGCATCATTAATTTCGTCAGAAACATTTTCTATCGCAAACGGGAGCTGGATATCAGTATCTGTTATGGCTGAAACCTCACGGGCTACACCTTGTACGCTCAGGCAATCAGCTCGGTTAGGAGTCAAACTCAATGTAAAAACTCTATCCTCCAGTTGATAATAACTGCGAAAATCCATACCGACCGGAGCATCATTAGGAAGTAATAACAAACCATCCGCCACTTCACTAATACCTAATTCTTTTCCTGAACATAGCATTCCGGAAGAATCTATACCTCGCAATTTCGTCTTCTTAATCACAAGATTAGGCAAATTTGCCCCGATCAATGCACAGGGCACTCTTACTCCCGCACTTACATTAGGTGCACCACAGACTATCTGCAATAGATCATTATCAGATTTTCCTGTTTTAACATTACAAACGTATAGCCTATCTGCCGTAGGATGCCTCTCAACCGAAACAACTTCTGCCACGATCACATTATCAAAATCGGACGCTACGGGCTCTATACTTTCAACTTCAATCCCAGCCATCGTGAGTGCATGCGCAAGCTGATCACCAGAGCAAGCAGGGTTAACAAAACTTCGCAACCAGATTTCAGAAAATTTCATGAAAGTTCACAACTACCACAGTAAGTAAGTACATTTTCTGGATTTAATTAAACTGTTTAAGAAAACGCAAATCATTTTCAAAAAACAATCTCAAATCATTGACGCCATATCTGAGCATTGTCAAGCGCTCCACACCCAAACCAAATGCGAATCCGATATATTGTTCACTATCGATCACGACATGCTTTAATACATTGGGATGAATCATTCCACACCCAAGCACTTCCAACCAACCTGTATGACTACATATCCGGCAGCCTTTTCCACTACACATCACACAACCTATATCCATCTCAGCAGAAGGTTCAGTAAATGGGAAAAAAGATGGTCTGAATCTTACTGACAAATCATCATGTTCAAAAAATTGCGCCATAAAATTGGTTAAAATACCTTTTAAAGCAGAAAAATTGGCATTCTCGTCAATCCATAAGCCTTCTACTTGATGAAACATTGGTGTATGTGTTACATCAGAATCACAACGATAAACCCGACCTGGCGCGATCACTTTGATGGGCGGCTTATTAGTTTGCATATATCGAATTTGAACTGGCGATGTATGTGTTCGTAATAAATCTCCATTATCAATATAAAATGTGTCATGCATAGCACGGGCCGGGTGATTTTTTGGAATATTCAAAGCTGTAAAATTATAAAAATCAGTTTCGATTTCGGGTCCTGAGACCACATTGAAACCAATTGAATGAAATAATCCCTCAATACGCTGCAAAGTCTGCGTTACAGGATGCAGTCCACCAACACTATGCCCTCTGCCTGGCAAAGTAACATCTAAAGCCTCTTCCGTCAGCTTTTTTTCTAGTTCTTTGGCTTGAATTACACTCCGCCGGTTCTTAAGCGTCGATTCTAATTGAATTTTTGCTTCATTAATCTGACTACCTATAATAGGACGCTCTTCAACCGGAAGCCTTCCTAATCCTTTGAGCAATTCTGTAAGAATACCGTTCTTGCCGAGATAACGCGCCTTAATATTTTCCAACTCTGCAGCATCTTCGATATTATTCATCAAAATTTCTGCTTCAGAAATAATTTCTCTCAGATTTTCCATGCCAATTAAGCGTTGAGAATTACTTTTTCATTCATTATCATTTTCATAAGAAAAAGGGAGGTTCAGGGTTTACCCGACCTCCCATCAGCATATTATCATTACTAATTATGTCGCTAAACTAGCCTTAGCTTGTTCTACAATTTTTTCAAAAGCACTCTTATCAAATACAGCCAAATCAGCCAACACTTTTCTATCGACTTCGATACTAGCTTTTTTCAAACCATTCATAAATACACTGTACGATAAGCCACACTCACGAGTAGCCGCATTGATTCGAGCGATCCATAAAGCTCTAAATTGTCTTTTACGTTGACGGCGGTCACGATAGGCGTACTGGCCAGCCTTCATAACAGCCTGTTTTGCTATACGATAAACATTTTTTCTACGCCCTCGATAGCCTTTAGCTAAATCCAATATTTTTTTATGCCGCGCATGAGCGGTTACACCACGTTTTACTCTAGGCATCTTTACTCCTTCTTTATGCGTAAGGCATCATAGTACGGATAGCGTTCTCATTAGTAAAATGAACTTCCGCTATGCCTCGTAATTGACGTTTATTTTTTGTTGTTTTTTTTGTCAATATATGACGCTTGAAAGCCTGTGAGCGTTTAATACTTCCACTTGCTCGAAATTTAAAGCGCTTAGCTGCTCCGCTTTTAGTTTTCATCTTAGGCACAAAATACTCCTCATTTAACATGAAAACAGGTGTTCTCGCGATAGAGAAACTTTACAAACCTGATAATCATTTATTTTTATATTACAATTACTTAAAAAGAAATACATTATTTACATTGATGTCAGTGAATCTATCGCCACTACTTTTGATTTATCTGTTTTGGTATCTTTTTTCTTAGGAGATAATACCATAACCATTTGACGTCCTTCCATTTTAGGAAATTGCTCCACTATTGCAAAGGACTCTAAATCATCTTTCACACGCTCAAGTAAACGCATACCAAACTCTTGATGCGCCATTTCACGCCCACGGAAACGCAATGTCACTTTAACCTTATCACCTTCATCCAAAAAGCTTATAAGATTCCTAAGCTTAATATTATAGTCTCCTTCATCCGTATTCGGCCTAAATTTAATTTCTTTAATTTGAACCTGTTTTTGCTTTAATTTCGCATCATGCTTTTTCTTACTTTCTTGATAGCGGAACTTTCCATAATCCATCAATCTACAAACCGGTGGCTGTGCCGTTGGAGCGATCTCAACCAAGTCAACACCTGCATCTTCTGCCAAGGCATTCGCATCCGCAAGTAAAACAATACCAACTTGCTCTCCATTCACACCAATCAAACGCACTTCCGGCACATCAATTTCTTCATTGATACGCACTGACTTATCCTGAACTATGGCAAATTCTCCAAAATTAGTTAAATAAAGAAATTACACCTTCAACGAAAGCTCTTCATTAAACCGCACGAGGAAGTCTGGTAATTTCATTTGACCAAGATTCTCACCCATCCGATTACGAACAGCAATTTTATTTGCTCGTACTTCTTCATCTCCAACAATAATCTGATACGGAAGTTTCTGCAAACTATGCTCGCGGATTTTATAGGTTATCTTCTCATTTCTCAAGTCTAAACTCGCTCTAACGCCATTTTCCTTTAATTGAGCAACCACTTCTTGAGCGTAATGAATCTGTGTACGGGATATATTTAATACAACAACTTGTTCAGGCGACAACCACAAAGGTAATGCACCTGCATAATTTTCTATCAATATCCCGATAAATCTTTCCAATGAACCAAGTATAGCTCTATGCAGCATAACCGGTACCTGGCGCGAGTTATCCTCTGCCACATATTCCGCGCCTAAGCGATCAGGCATCGAAAAATCTAGCTGCAATGTGCCACATTGCCACAAACGACCAATACAATCCTTGAGGGAGAATTCAATTTTAGGACCGTAAAAAGCCCCTTCACCAGGTTGCCGCTCCCATTCCAATTTAACTTCATTGAGTGCCGCCTCCAATGCAGCTTCTGATTTATCCCATTGCGCTTCTGAACCGACGCGTTTTAGAGGGCGAGTTGAAAGTTTTATCAAAATTTCCCGGAAACCAAAATCTGCATAAACAATTTTCAATAAATCAATGAATTCCACAACCTCTTGTTGTATCTGATCTTCAGTACAAAAAATATGTGCATCGTCTTGCGTAAAAGCACGCACTCTCATGATTCCATGCAACGCTCCGGATGCTTCATTACGGTGACACGAACCAAATTCTGCGAATCGAATCGGCAATTCACGATAACTCCGCAAGCCTTGATTAAATATTTGCACATGACCAGGACAGTTCATTGGCTTGATAGCAAAATCACGTTCATCTGAATGCGTAATGAACATATTTTCACGAAAGTTTTCCCAATGCCCTGAACGTACCCATAAATCCTTATCCAGAATTTGAGGTGTGCGTATTTCGTGATAGCCATTGTGACTCAGAATATTCCTCATATACTGTTCTATTTGTTGCCATAGCGTCCATCCTTTTGGATGCCAAAACACCATACCGGATGCTTCGTCTTGCATGTGAAATAAATTCAATTGCTTACCAATCTTGCGGTGATCTCTTTTTTCTGCTTCTTCTAATCGATGCAAGTAACTTTTTTGATCATCTTTGCTCGCCCAAGCAGTTCCGTAAATACGTTGTAGCATTTCATTGTTTGAATCACCGCGCCAATAAGCACCAGCAACTTTCATAAGTTTAAAAACTTTTATTTTTGAAGTGGTAGGAACATGCGGTCCACGACAAAGATCAGTAAAATCACCTTGAGAATAAAGTGACAAATCTTCATCACCCGGTATTGATTCAATTATTTGTGCTTTGTAAAACTCACCTTGCTTCTTAAAAAAATCAATTGCTTTAGCTCGTTCCAGTATCTTTCGGTCTATTTTCAAATCCCGTTTACTGATTTCAATCATGCGCTTCTCAATCGCAGTTAGATCCTCAAAAGTGAATGAGCGCTTGTAAGAAAAATCATAATAAAATCCATCATCGATTACCGGCCCAATGGTTACTTGAGCCTCTGGGAATAATTCTTTTACCGCATGCGCTAACAAATGGGCACAAGAATGCCTGATAATCTCTAATCCTTCATTATCTTTTTCCGTAATAATCGCCAGATCACTATCATCTTCAACCAGATAACTTAAATCAACCAATTGTCCATTGATTTTTCCAGCGATCGCTGCACGCCCAAGACCCGAACCAATGGCCATCGCAACTTCCATCACACTAACAGGATGTTCAAAAATACGTTCTGATCCATCCGGCAAACGAACTACAGTCACAAATATTCCTTCTAAGAATTCATTTTAACAAAAGTGATATGTCATAAAATCCCACAACATCGAGAAATTTTATTTGAGCATAAAGTTATTTATCAAATGATGTTTTATACCAGTTACTCATTTTTTGCAAACCATTTAGAATCTTCGGTGCAAAACCAATAGCTACTGCATCGACCAAACAATACCAAGCTGCTACTCCACTGGGAGGATTTCCCTGAGTCCAATTAAAAACTGGCTCAATGGATGCCCATTTCCAAGTTCCTGCCGCCGTTCCTATAATCTCAAGCCACGTACAAATAAAGAAGGCTCCCAGATAAACCATTGGCGACCGCCCTTTGAATAAACAAATAACAAAAATGCAAAATAAAAAGGCCCCCACTTGATCACCTTGCTCAGGAATTCCGCTAATACCCCAAAGTGACCATAGTCCACCCGATACAATAACAAAAATTGCCAATTCTTTTGCATTCATCAAAAAGAATCTTGAGCGGGAAAGTGCGACTGCAGTCAAATAAACCATTCCATGTCCAGGTGGAACATACAATGGAACATTCCCAAATCGATAGGTATATCCTTCCATATAAATGGAAGCAAAATGTTCTCCTGCAGTTGCAAATGCAACCGCAACTACAACTTGCATGCGCACTTCTTTATTTTCACCAATCAGTAATCCAAACAAAAAAATCCAGGCGATGACTCCCATAATGTTTTGAGTTTCATAACTTGCACTGCCATCGATTACCAGGCTCACTGCAACACAAAAGAAAGTGAAGCCAGCAATAAAGTAGTCTTTATTTCTATGTGGATAAACAACATCCGGCCTTGGAAAATGATTCAACATACAAAAACCTCAACGAATAAAAAGCCCGCCATAGGCGGGCCATTCAAGTATTTTTATATCAAAATCTCACAAAAAATATTTTGAGCATCCTTTTCTAAAAAAGATAGATTACTCTCTTAATCAAAAAGGGAATTATTCGTCATCATTCTCATCTTCTTCGTCATCATCCTCTTCGCTTGCGGTTACATCACTAGCACTGTCCTCTTCTTCATCGTCCTCATCTTCTTCTTCGTCATCCT